>Ga0307372_10000112_pt1 | contig 127660 bp, 121 predicted proteins | sample OX1MG_FD_202533 | JGI IMG/M metagenome (GOLD analysis project Ga0307372, IMG submission 202533) | Soil microbial communities from Risofladan, Vaasa, Finland - OX-1 | ecosystem: Environmental > Terrestrial > Soil > Coastal area > Acid sulfate soil | place: Finland: Risofladan, Vaasa... | reverse complement strand
CAAAGTGTAGTTGCCGGGACTGACGAGGTTCTGCACCTGAGCGGCGTTAGCCTTGGTAATAACGTCGCCCGGCTTGACCTGCGCATATGCGGAACCTGATACCGCGATCGCCAGCACCGCCATCGCCATCGTTGCCACCAGCGCGCACCGCATTGCCTTGCGCGCTTCTCTGTTCGCCCGCATGAGTTGCTCCTTAGGATTGCCGCAATCCGCGGCTTCCGGGGCTCGCCAGTCTATTTTACATAAGTTAGGCGCTCTGGATATGGCCACACCGCTGCTTCCGGAACACGCAAGCGCCGTTGAAGACTCCGCCATGTAGTTACTGGCGCGACGGCGCTGGCGCTCGGCATTCTGGCGGTGGGATGGCCGGACGGCCCCTCTTAGAGAGGAGACCTTTGCGTAACTACCTGACGGCGATGTGGATAACCTCTCCTTGTGAGGCTGTCGATTTTTTCGCAAGCGCTCGATTACTGTCATCCTGAGCCGTAGGCGAAGGATCTACGCGAAGCGATTTTCTTAAGCCACGCCAAGGGTTTCCGCACTAATCGCTGCGCGGAGATCCTTCACGGAGCCAGTCCTGAGCGGAGTCGAAGGAGCAGCCTCCGTTCAGGATGACAGACTAAACTTGAAGTTTATCGACACCCGCTAATGGCCGGCGTTCTCGATCGCTTCGGGCGCCAGCATCGAGTTATCGACGACGCCCATGTCGATATACCAACATTCGCGCTCCGGCGCGGTTGGGCCGGGCATGTAGATGACCGAGCTGGCGTTCTGGGTTACGTCTTCATCCACCAGCCCGAGCTGGAACATCCGCTTGTACGGATAGATGGCGACGCGCGCGTCAGGCACCGGGCGGTCGCGATAGGTGTTGAAGGTCGCGATCGTCTTCCACAGCTTGCCCTCGCGATCGTACTGATCGGACGCGGTGATGAACCATCCTTCGGAATCGATATAGAGAATTCGTTTCGGGATGGAGACATTGGATGCGGATTTCGCGTCGGCCTCGATTACATACAAATGGCGCATCTCCCAGTCTTCGGGGCAGATGGTGTGGCCGCCGTCGGTGGGGCAGGCGGCTTCGGGCGAGCGCTTCGCATGCACGCACGCGAGCATCTCTTTCTCGCCGAGGAAGCGGTAATTGTAGTCCTCGATTTTCGCCGAGAATCCGAAATAGGAATCCGGATCGATCGTCGATACATAGGGCTGCGCGGGGCCGCCACCGAAGCCCGGAATGGCGCCGATCGCGTCGGACAGCAACGATGCCTGCCCGCGCCGCAAGCGGCGCGATTGCGGGCTGTAAACCCAAGTGTTGTCGTCGATCTTCGGATTGAGGTGCCGCAGGCGCAGGAAACCCAAACCGCGCAGCATCGCCGGTTCCAGGAACGGATAAAACGCGAAGCGGTAGCGGACTCCGCTGGCCTGCGCATCGGGGTCGGTCGGAACCGGAGGAACCTCGATCCGCCCGATATTGTTGTAGAAGGCGAAATGGCCGACGGTGAAATATCCCGTCGGCGAGCCGGGGCTCGAGTTGGGCGTGAAGCTCGCAATCTCCGGGTAGCGCAGGTCGGCGTCATCGGTGTAGAGCGGGCGGAAGCTGAAGTTCCACATGATTTTCTGCGCGGTCTCGGGATCGTTGGGATCGAGCAGCGGGAACGGTAGCCCGGCGGTATAGTGCCGCAGCGAGCCGTCGGGGCCGAGCGCGACCTGCGCGTGATATTTCTCGGTGGCGGCCTTGTAGGGCGGCGGCCAATCGGTGGCGCTGGCCGTGACGACATCGAGGCGCATCCCGCGCTGGACCAGGATGTAGTTGCCGGGGCTGACGAGATTTTGCACCTTGGCGGCGTTGGCGCTCGTGATCACGTCGCCCGGCTTGACCTGCGCGCCGGCCAAACCGGCGCGCAAGCAAATCGCGCCGAAGGCAAGCATCATGATGGCCGTGGGGATTCGCTTTGGGCGCATCGCAACTCTCCTCAACTGGAATACCGCAGCCATTCCGGGATCGGACGCGGCCGAACTGATGCTACCCCAAGTGGGGCGGGCGCGGGAATCGCCGATCGATTGCGGGTTGATCGTGCAAGCGTCACGGCCCTAAGATTCGGAGTCACCAAAGAACTGCTCGGAGAGGAAAGACCGACGTGAAACTGATTAGACCCCGACTGATATTGGCGGCGATCACGATCGCCGCCACCGTGTGCGCCGCGGTTGTTGCGGCCCCAAAAGCGGCCCGCGCGCAGATGAGTGCGATGGGTGTGCCGATCCCGACCACGCTGGTGATCTCCAAGCCGGCGCCGGGGCAGATGTTCGGCGATCAAACGGTGGTGACCATGGGCGTGGGGACCAAGAAATACAAGTTCGTGCTCAACGACGGCTACGTGAACCAAATGGGCGACCGGGTGCGGTTTCCGGACATCTGGCAGTACGTGAAGATTCATCAACCGAACTTTGTGGTGCAGGGGGTCGGGTCGAGCGTGTTCGAGAAGATTGAGCCGGGACAGCAGATGACGATCACCGGGATGTTCATGCCGCTGGATCGCACCTTTGAGGTCGAAAAAACGGAGCTGGGCAAGGGCGCGCTGAATCCGCACAAGAGCTATTGAAGACTCGCGTCCGCCGCGAGCCTCCGGGCCATCTCAGCCTCGCAGTGATCGAAGATCTCGCGCAGGCTCTTCGCGACGAGCAGCCGATCCGCGATCTCGCGCAGCGGCGACGGGGCATAAGTTGTGCCCTCCGCCAGCGTGATATACTTTGATTCACCCGGAGGCATTTCCTCACAAATGACGGCTGATCGATGAAAAAACTCACCGGTGCACAAATCGTTATCGAGACCCTGATCGCCGAAGGCGCGGATGTAATCTTCGGCTACCCCGGCGGCGCGATTCTGCCGACCTATGACGCGCTGCTCGACTCGAAAATCAAACACGTCCTGGTCCGCCATGAGCAGGGCGCCACCCACATGGCCGAGGGCTTCGCGCGCGTCAGCGGCAAGCCGGGAGTGGTGCTGGTCACGTCGGGACCGGGGGCGACCAATACGATCACCGGGATCGCCGACGCGTACATGGACTCGACTCCGATGGTGGTAATCACCGGGCAGGTCTCGACTTCGCTGATCGGCAACGACGCCTTCCAGGAAGCCGATATCGTCGGCATCACGCGGCCGTGCACCAAGCACAACTATTTGATCAAAGACGTTAAGGACGTCGCCCGGATCATCAAGGAAGCGTTTTATATCGCGGGCAGCGGACGGCCGGGTCCGGTGGTGGTCGATCTGCCCAAGGACGTGCAGACGGCTGAGCACGTTTTCAAGCTCCCCGACAAGGTCGAGCTGCGCGGCTACAAGCCGACTATCCGGGGCAATCCGCGCCAGATCGAGCGCGCGGTCGAGGCGATCGAAAAAAGCTCGCGTCCGCTGTTTTACGTCGGCGGCGGAGTGCAATGGTCGGGCGCCGCCGCCGAGTTGCGCGAACTCGCGCGCGGACTTGGAATTCCGGTCACCGAAACCCTGATGGCGCTCGGCTCGATGCCGGCGTCGGATTCGCTGCGGCTGGGGATGCTCGGGATGCACGGCTCATACGGCACCAACACGGCGGTGACCAACACCGATTGCCTGATCGCGGTGGGCGCGCGCTTTGATGATCGCGTCACCGGAAGGCTTGCGGATTTCGCGCCCAAGGCGGAATCGATTATCCATATCGATATCGATCCGTCGTCGATCTCGAAAAACGTCAAGGTCGATATTCCGATCGTCGGCGATATCAAGTCGGTGCTGGTCGATATCCTGGCCTCCGTGAAGGGGCGCGAGAGTATCGCCAAGAAGCGCGCCGAGTGGCGGCGATGGCATCAGCAGATTCTCCAGTGGAAAAAGGACAAGCCGCTCTATGAAGGCGGCAAGGACGGCCGCAAGGACGGGCTGATCTCGCCGTTCCAGGTGGTCGAGGAACTGTACGCGATCACCAAAGGCGACGTGATTATCGCCACCGATGTCGGACAGCATCAGATGTGGATGGCGCAGATGTTTCCGTTCGAGAATCCGCGCTCGTGGCTGACCTCGGGCGGACTCGGCACGATGGGTTACGGACTGCCGGCGGGAATCGGCGCCAAATTCGCCGCGCCCGACAAGCGGGTGATCGTGATCTCGGGCGACGGCTCGATCCAGATGAATATCCAGGAGCTCGGCACCGCGATGCAGTATGGCGTGGATATCAAGGTGATCATCCTGAACAACTATTTCCTCGGGATGGTTCGCCAGTGGCAGGAGAGATTCTACCAGGAGCGCTATTCGTACTCCGCGATGTCGGTGCCAAACTTCGTCAAGCTGGCCGACGCGTACGGCGCGCACGGCTTCCGGGTCGAGCATGCCAAAGATCTCGCCAAGACGATGCGCGAAGCATTCGCGACGCCGGGTCCGGTGCTGATCGACGTCGTGATCCCGAAAGACGAAGTCGTGATGCCGATGATCCCGCCCGGCGGCGCAATGTCGGAGATGCTGTTCGCGTAGGGCCAGGGAGGGCGCCGATCATGGCTGCACGCGTACCGTATCTCAAGCGCGAGGATTTGCCCGAAGCAGATCGCGAGATCTACGACAACCTGATCCGCGAGCGCGGCACGCCGGTCGGGAATATCTTTCGCACTCTTGCCAACACGCCGGGGCTGCTGCGGCGCTTTCTGGCGCTGGGCGGAGAGCTGCGCAACCGCACCGCGCTCGATCCGAAGCTCCGTGAGCTGGCGATTCTGACCGTCGGGCGAATCGCCGATGCGCAGTATGAGTTTACGCATCACTGGAACCTGGCGCTGCGCAACGCTGTCACGCACGACCAGTTGAACGCGCTCGCCGATTGGGAAAAGTCAGCGGCGTTCACCGATGAAGAGCGCGCCGTGATCCGCTACGCCGCCGAGGCGACCGAGAAGATTCGCGTCAGCGACGCGGCGTGGCGCGCGTGCGCGAAATTCCTCGACACGCGCCGGATGATGGAGCTGGTGCAGAACGTCGCGTTCTACAACATGGTCGTACGCATCCTCGAACCGTGTCGCGTCGAGCTCGAACCGGGAACGAAGAAAAACTAGCGCGCCTTCGGCCATGCCCAACGCGCCCACGAGCAGCAAGATCGGCTATGCTCGTATATGATGCCGGCCAAGCGCGATCGCGAATGGTTCGAGGACGGGATCGCTCTGTTCAATGCGGGCCGGTTCTTCGATTGCCATGAGGCGTGGGAAGAAATCTGGAAGCATTCGCACGGCGAGGATAAGCGCTTCTACCAGGGACTCATCCAGGCCGCCGTCGCGATCCTGCATGTGCAGCGCGGCAATCGCGAGGGCGCGGCGAAGCTCTACGCCAAGGCGCGCGGGAAACTAGACGGCTTTCCCGGCTCGCACATGGGTCTTGCGATCGCGGAATTCAGGCGCGCGCTCGAAGACTTTTTCGCGATCGCTCTGAGCGCGCCGCCCGATGCGCGAATGCCCGCGCCGCCGACGCTCAGGCGAGCCGAGCGATCGCTCACCCGCAGCTAATTGCGGGCAGCGACGCCCGCGCCACTGAAGAATTCTTGTCAGAATGTAGGGGCGGCCCTGCGTGGCCGCCCGCCTGAGGCCCGCTGCTAATCGCGGGCAGGGACGCCCGCGCCACTGAAGAAACTCTTTGCGCTCATCTGCAGAGGCATAAATGAAGATTCCGTCCTGATGGCCGCCAATTGATATTGATTCAGTGGGGCGGGCGTCCCTGCCCGCCATTGCCTGCGCGCATGTAGATTCTGGCGGCGGTCCGCGCCACTGAAGAATTCTTGCCGGAATGTAGGGGCGGCCCTGCGTGGCCGCCCTTCAGCCTTGAGGCCGATTCCCTAAAACGGGATGTCCTCGTCTTCCATCGGAGCGATATCGTCGCCCGCGCGCGGTGCTCCGGCGCTGGCTGCGGGGCCTCGCGCCTCCCCGGCGTCGTCGCCTGCGCCTCCGGGACGGCCGCCCAGGAACTGCACGCTCTGCGCGACGATCTCAGTCACGTAGCGCTTGCCGCTGCCATCTTTGGCTTCATAGTTGCGCGTCTGGAGGCGTCCTTCGATATACACTTCGCGGCCTTTTTTCAGGTACTGGCCGCATAGCTCCGCCGTCTTTCCCCACACGACGATATTGTGCCATTCGGTGCGTTCCTGCTTGGTGCCGCCGCGATCGGTGAAGCGCTCGGAGGTTGCCATCGTGAAGTTTCCGACCGCCTGCTGCGACGCGGTGTAGCGGATCTCGGGATCCTTGCCGAGCCTGCCGATCAATATCACCTTGTTCACCGACATCGAATTCCACCTCCCCTAGCGAAACCTAATCCCGGCACCTCGCCGACGCAAGCAATCGGCCTTGAACCTGTGAACAGCCATGTGCGTGCCGGCCCGCGATCGCCCTCACGATGACCTATCGGCGCGATTTTCAACCCTATATAATCGTCTGCGGTGCGGTGCGACGGGTGGTAGGGTGATGCCGGAAAGCACTTCCACAGCCACTCCGGTCAGAATTGCGGCACTCGGCGGGTTGGGCGAGATAGGGCTCAACCTGATGGTTATCGAGTGCGCAGGACGCGGAGTGATCATCGATTGCGGCGTGATGTTCCCCGAGGAGCCGATACTCGGCGCGGGCGTGTATATCCCGGAGCTGAGTTGGCTCGGCGCGAGCGCAATCCAGTTCGACGCGATCATCCTGACCCACGCGCATGAGGATCATATCGGCGCGTTGCCGCACCTCCTGCGCCGGATCAAGGCTCCCGTCTATGGCAGCGGCGTCACGCTCGCGTTCGTGCGGCGCCGAATCGCGGAGGCGGGATTCGAGTGCGACGCCGAGCTGCGCACGATGTATCCGCGGCGCGCGTTCGAGGCGGGGCCGTTCAATATCGAGCCGATCCGCGTGACGCATTCGACGCCCGACTCGATGGCGCTAGCGATCCGCACTCCGGCCGGAATTATCGTGCATACCGGCGACTTCAAGATCGATGAGTCTCCGGTTGACGGCCAGCTTTTCGATCGCGAGCGTTTTGGCGAGCTCGGGCGCGAGGGGGTGGCGCTGCTGCTCTCGGATTCGACCAACGTCGAGCGCGCGGGGCGCTCCGGCTCGGAGAGTTCGCTCAAACCGGTGCTGCGCGAGATTGTTTCGCGCGCGCGGGGCCGCTTCTTCCTGTCGTCGTTTTCTTCGCATCTGCATCGGATCCGGCAAGTCGCCGAGGTCGCGCGCGAGTTTGGCCGGCGCGTCGTCCCGCTCGGACGCGCGATGGCCGAGAGCGTGCGGCTGGGCGCTGAAACCGGCCAGCTCGCATTCCCACCGGGAACCTTCATCGAGCCCGGCGAGGCCGAGTTCCTCGAACGGCCGCGGCTGGCCTATCTGGCCAGCGGAAGCCAGGGCGAAGCGCTCTCGGCGCTGGCGCGGATCGCCGCGGGAACGCATCCGCGGGTCGCGGCCGAGCCGGGCGATGTAGTCGTGCTTTCGTCGCGGTTCATTCCCGGCAACGAGCGCACTATCGGCACGTTGATCAACCGCCTCTACAAGTCGGGCGCGGAGGTGCTTTACGAATCGGTTGCGCCGGTACATGTCTCGGGCCACGCAAGCTGCGATGAGCTGGCGGAGATGATCGCGCTTACGCGGCCGGCAAATTTTGTTCCGATTCATGGCGAGTATCGTCATCTGAGCCGCCATCTGGCGCTGGCCGTCGAAGCGGGAGTGCCCGAGCGCAATTGTTTTGTGCTCGAAGACGGCGACACCCTGATCCTTGAGCGAGATGGCGCGCATCGTGGACGCGCCGTCACCGCCGGACGCGTGGTGATCGAAGGCGGCGAACCCGGCGATCCCGCGCTGATCGGCGAGCGCAGGATACTTGCGCGCGACGGCGCCGTCACCGTCGTGCTCGTCGTGTCGGCCAAGACCGGCAGGATGATCGCAGCGCCGGGCATGGTGTCGCGCGGACTGGTCAGCGGCGACGGAACCTCCGAGCATATGCGGCGCGCGGGTCAGGAGCTGGCCGCGCGGCTGACGCAGCTTCAGGTTCTGCCGGGGCAGGGCGGGAGCGCATTGAAGGACGAAGTGACGCGCACGGTGCGGCGCTATTTTGGCGACGAACTCGACAAGCGCCCGTTGGTGACGACGCTGATCGTGGAGGTTTGAGGCTCATCGCAAGCAGGAGCATCAAGACCGCCGGCGAAACCGCGCGCCCCCCCGAGCAGCTCGAGGTGGCTGCGCCGCCGGACCCGCAGGGCCGGATCATGCGCGAGCTGGGCGCGCTCGGGCTCTTCGCGATCGCCGCGTTCGCAGTGGTCAGTATGGTTTGCTTCGATCTCGGGCGCACGCCGAATCTCGGCGGACCGGTCGGCGCCGCGATCGCCGCGGGACTCAGCGCGGCGGTGGGTTACGAATCGTACGCGATGCTTGCGATGATCGCGGTGCTCGCGATTCGGATCTGGTCGCGCGCCGCGGTGGCGTCGCTGGTGCGCGAGGCGCTTGGCGGCGCGATGATTGTGATCGCGCTCGCGACCGCGGGCGGCCTGTTCGACCTGAGCGACGCGCGATTCGGCGGCGCGGTGGGGGGCGCGATCGCCGGTGTGCTCGACGCATCGCTCAATCTTGGCGGTGGATACCTGGCGGTGATGCTGGCCGTGGTATGCGGAATCGCGCTGGCGCTCAGGCGCGCGCCGACCGAGCTTGCGATTGCGGCGGCCGGAAAGATCCGCCGCCGGCGCGGCGCCGACGCCGACTCGAACGGGCGCGGCGTTCGAATCGTCGAGCTGTCGGACGCGATCGGCGAGTTCGATCCCGATCCCGATGGCAAGCGGGCTCCGCTCAAAGTGCGCAAGATCGAGCTGCGCGAGCTGCCCTCGCGCGAACGAAGAACAGAGGCCGCCAACTCGAAGCCGCGCACCCGCGGCGCGTATAAAATTCCGCCGCCGAGTTTGCTTGATATGCCGCCTGCCGAGCATACGCAGGTCGATGAAAGCGCGCTCGAGCGTAGCGCCCGCGTGCTTGAGCAGAAGCTGGCCGACTTCGGGGTCGTGGGGCGGGTGGTCGAGGTGCAACCCGGCCCCGTGATCACGATGTACAAGTTCGAGCCGGGCTCGGGAATCAAAGTCAGCCAGATCGTAAATCTCTCGGATGATCTATCGATGGCGCTCAGGGCGGCCGCGGTGCGAATCCAGGCGCCCGTGCCTGGCGAGGCGGTGGTGGGAATCGAAGTGCCCAATCGCAAGCGCGAGCGGATTTACCTGCGCGAGATCCTAGAGGCCGAGGAATTTTCCGCCGAGGGCAGCCAGCTAACTATCGCGCTCGGCAAGGATATCGCCGGGCGTCCGTTTGCGGCGGATCTGGCGCGGATGCCGCATCTGCTGATCGCGGGCGCAACCGGAACCGGCAAGTCGGTTTCGATCCACACCATGATCGCGTCGATTCTCTTCAACGCGACCGCCGACGACGTGCGGCTCATCCTGGTCGATCCCAAGATGCTCGAGCTGTCGGTGTACGAGAATATCCCGCATCTGCTGGTCCCCGTCGTCGTCGATCCCGAAAAGGCCGCCGCGGTGCTGCTCTGGGCGACGCAGGAGATGGAAAGCCGCTACATGAAGATGCGCGAGCTGGGGGTGCGCGGGATCGACGGCTACAATCAGGCGCTCGCCTCGGGCACTTCGGTGACCGATCTGAAGGCGGCCTCTGGCCCGGGCGGCGCAAGCCACGGCGTCGATGCGGCGGCGGAGCCGCTCGAGCACAAGAAGCTGCCGAAGATCGTGATCGTTATCGACGAGCTCGCGGACCTGCTCCTGAGCGAGGGCAAAACCGTCGAGCGCGACATCACGCGGCTGGCGCAGAAGGCGCGCGCCGCGGGAATCCATCTGATCCTCGCCACCCAGCGTCCGTCGGTGGACATTATCACCGGCATCATCAAGGCCAATCTGCCCGCGCGCATCTCGCTCCAGGTGACCTCGCGGGTCGATTCGCGCACCATTCTGGATTCTATCGGCGCCGAGCGCCTGCTCGGCGCGGGCGACATGCTGTTCATGCCGCCGGGAACCGCCAAGCTGCGCCGCCTGCACGGCCCGTTCGTGTCCGAGCATGAAATTCGAAAGCTGACCGATTTTCTGCGCGAGCAGGGCGCGCCCGAGTACCGGATGGAAATTCTCGAGACCAAGGCCCCCAGCGACGAGGGCGGCGGGCCGGGCGACGACGAACACGACGAAATGTACGATGAAGCGGTGCGGCTCGTGCTCGAGTCGAATCAGGCCTCGATCTCGATGATCCAGCGGCGCTTGCGGATCGGCTACAACCGGGCGGCGCGGATGGTCGAGCAGATGGAGCGCGAGGGTATCGTGATGCCGGCCGACGGCGCCAAACCGCGCGAGGTGCGCCTGCGCGGGGTCAGCTAGGCGGCTCTCCCGCGTGATAATTCTTCGCGACTCGGCGCCGAATCGGCGTTACACTTGAAGGATTCGGACGGCGGTATCGTCCGTACCAATGTTACAAGCGAGGTGGCGATTGGCGCGTGGTCATATTATCCGGCATCCGGCGCGCGGCGCCGCATCAGCGGTGGCGATCGCGGTGCTGATGCTGATGGTTCGCGCCGATGCGCGCGCGGAGACTTTCGCCCCGGCTAATCAGGCGAAGCCAGCGGCGGCGGATGTCAGCGCGACGCTCGACGCGCTGCAGCATCATTACGATACCACGCGCTCGTTCAGCGCCAGCTTCACCGAACAGATCGCCGCGGTCGGCGCTCCGGTGCGGACGCGGCACGGAACGGTCGCGTTTCGCAAGCCAGGCATGATGCGCTGGAACTTCGACGCGCCCGACAAGGAACTTCTGGTCAGCGACGGACGCACGGTTTACAGCTACGATCCCGGCCTCGAGCAGGTGATGGAGACCCCGCTTAGGGACGCGTTGCGCGCGCCGGGCGCGACCGAGTTTCTGCTCGGCGCGGGAGATATCCGCAAGGACTTTATCGCGTCGGCGCCCAAATCTCCCCCGCCGGACGACGGTCTCCGGTACGTGACGCTGCGGCCCCGGCAGGGCGGAAATACGATCGAACTTGGAATCGAGCCGAAGCGCGGAGATATCCGCCGGCTCAAGATCATCGATCAGCTCGGCAACACGACCGCGCTCGAATTCAGCAATCTGCGCGACAACCTGCAAATCGCCGATTCCGAGTTTCAATTCACCCCGCCTGCCGGCGCCGATATCGTATCGCCGCAAGGGCAGCGCTGAGCGCCGCGCCATCCGTTATCCTCAGAGGCGGGGCGATTGCCTCGCTTGATGACGGCGAGTAGAGATAAATGTCCCGCGAAGGACCGACTATGGAGAAAGTGCATCTTCTGACGCTGGGTTGCCCCAAAAATCTCGCCGATAGCGAGTTGATGCTGGGCGCGCTCACGCAGGCCGGGTTCGAGATTACGCTCGATCCCGAAGATGCGCAGATTCTTGTGGTCAATACGTGCGCTTTCATCGAAGCGGCCAAAAAGGAATCGCTCGACGCGATCCTCGAGGCCGCCGAGGTCAAGCGCCGCGGCGCGGGCAAGCGCCTGGTCGTCGCGGGATGCCTGTCGCAGCGCTACGGCGAAGAGCTGCGCGAGCGGCTGCCCGAAGTTGACGTCTTCGTTGGGACCGGAAACTTCCTCGAGCTGCCCGAACTCCTGCGGCGCACCGAAGCGCCTGAGACGCGCGCGATCCCATATCCGGGTGCGGCGCATATCCTGCCGCGCGCCACGGCGCCGCGGGTCAAGACCGGAGATTTCTTCACCTCTTACTTGAAGATTTCCGAAGGCTGCAACCATACCTGCGCGTTCTGCATTATCCCGAAGATTCGCGGCCGCCACGAAAGCCGCCCGATCGACGACCTGGTGGCCGAGGCGCGTGCGCTGGTGCGCGGCGGGGTGCGCGAGCTCAACCTGATCGCGCAGGACCTGACCGCCTACGGGCGCGACCTGAAACGGCCCGCGTCGCTCGCCGCGCTGCTGCGCGAGCTGGCCCCGGTCGAGGATTTGCACTGGATTCGGCTGCTCTACTGCTATCCGAACTTCGTCACCGACGAGTTGCTGGATACGATCGCGGAGCTTCCGAACGTGCTCAACTACATCGATATTCCGCTCCAGCACGCCGACGACGCGATGCTGCGTGCGATGCGCCGCGAACGCTCGGGCGACGCGCTGCGCAAGCTTATCGCGCGAATCCGCGCGCGCATCCCCGGCGTCACGCTCAGAACCTCGTTTATCGTCGGCTTCCCGGGCGAGACCGAGGCCGCTTACGGACGCCTGGTTGAATTCGTGCGCGAAACCGAGTTCGACCGCGTGGGGGTGTTCATCTACTCACGCGAGGAAAATACCTCCGCCGGCGATCTGCCGGGGCAGATTCCCGAGCGCGTCAAGCGCGCGCGGCGGGCCGCCCTGATGGCGGCGCAGGCGGATATTTCGCTCAAGAAAAATCGCGGCCTCGTCGGCCGCGAAGTCGAGGTTCTGGTCGAAGGTCCGCTGCCCGGACGCGCGACGCGCCTGCGCGGGCGGACCTCGGGGCAGGCGCCGGATATCGACGGATCGGTGTTTCTAAAGGGAGAGGCGGAGCCCGGCGAATTTGTCCACGCACGGATCGAGCGGGCCCTCAGTTACGACCTGCACGCATGCATCGCCGGGGTATCGCCCGGCGAAGAGGAGAGGGTGGCAAGCCATGGCTAAAAAACCAGTTGCCGCAAATCGGAAGAAGTTCCTGGCCAAGGTGCGCGAGCATCTGCTCGAAATGAAAGAGAAGTTGCACGGCGAAATCGAGTCCGAGCTGCGCGCCGAGCGCGAGGGCAACAAGGACGAGGGCATGGACACCTATGACCTCGCCTCCGAGGAGCGCGACCGCGAGATCAATTTCATCTTGTCGGATCGCGAGCGGGTCAAGGTCAAGCAGATCGACGACGCACTCGCGCGGCTCGAGGATCGAACCTACGGGGTCTGCGAGTCGTGCGGTCTCGAAGTCGCCGAGGAGCGGCTGAGCGCGATGCCGTTTACGCGCCTGTGCCGCGACTGCCAGCAGGACCTCGAGCACGAGGCCAAGTCGCAGCGCCGCTTCGACGACGAACGCAACACCAACACCTATCGCAAGCTCGGCTCGACCGACGGCGACGAAGAAAATATGTGACCGCCCGCCGCACAAAACCCTTCCCATCCCGGCGACAGTGCCGGGGGACGTGAGCGTCAACCTGGGAGCGGCCCTGGGAACGCCAGTCTCCCGACTGGCGGATTAAAATACAACGCCAATCGGGAGATTGGCGCGCCCAGGATAGAGCGCCCGCACGGGCGAATTATATGATCCGGAGCTACGAAAGTTTGTGCCGACTGGGAGCCTGAAGGTAGGACGTACTGACCATACTGCAACTCTGTTGAATAATGGCAGGGTTCTCATTGCGGGCGGCACGGACACGATTTCTCCATCGGAGCTGTATGATCCCAGGACGCGCACTTTTCAAGAGACCGGTCGTTTGGCTCTGAAACGCTCCGAACATTACGCAGTGCTTCTGAATAACGGTACGGTGTTGATTTCCGGTGGCTTGGACCCGGACACTCCCGACCATATGCGGATGAGCGCGGAATTGTACGATCCGGCCCGTGGAACTTTCACACCGCGCTTAGTACTTAGTAGATGATCTTCTCATCCATCAATTTCGCTATTTCCTCGTCGCCAAGGCCGAGCAAGCCGCCGAATATCTCTCGATTGTGCTGCCCGAGGTCGGGCGGCGAACTAAGGTTGAAGCCGGGAACCGCGCTGAACTTGACCGGCAGTCCGGGCAGCACCCGCTTGCCCGCCTCGTGATGCTCGAGATTCCACCAGTAGCCCCATTGCCACAGATGCGTATCCTGGTGAACTTCGACGCTGTCCAGCACGGGGCCCGCGGGTACTCCGGCCGCTTGTAGTTTATTCGCCAGCTCGAGGTGATCGTGGAGGCGCGTCCACTGGCTCAAGTGCGCGTCGATCTCGGCAGAGTTCTTCCACCGGCCGGGCTGCGTCGCGTATGCGGGATGCTTGGTCCAGGCGGGTGATTCCATCACGGCGCACAACGCATTCCATTCGCCGTCCGTTCCCACCGCGATCGCTATCCACTTGTCGTCGCCATTGCATGGATAGGTATTATGCGGCGCCATGACGTCGTCACGATTGCCCAACTGGCGGCGATCGCGGCCGTTCATAAAGTAATCCATGAACCACTCGGGCATCTCACCGATAATCGTTTCGCCCATGCTCGCGTCGATCCACTGGCCCTCGCCGGTCCGGTCGCGATGACGCAGCGCGGCGAGCGCGTGAAACACGACCGCGGTTGCGATTGCGTAGTCCGGCCAAGTGCCGCCGGTCTGGCGCGGCGGACCGCCCGGGTAACCCTGCGCGTCGAACATCCCGACGTATGACGCCGCCATCGGACCCCATCCAACCCAGTCCGACGGCTGCAAGCCGGTCTTTCCCAGCAGCGAAATCGAGACCAGGATGATGTCGGCCTTCACCGCCTTGAGTTGCTCATAGGTGAGCCCGAGCTTGCGCGTGTGCGGTGCGGGAAAGCACTCGAGCACGAAGTCGCTGCGCTTGACCAGTTCATAGGCGAGCGCGCGGCCCTTGGGGGTCGCCAGGTTGAGATTCACCGACTTTTTTCCGAAGGCCAGGTTGTGAAAGACGCCGCTGCGGTTCGGACCCGGTATGTCGTCCGCCATCGCTGCCGGGCTGACTCGCATATAATCGAGGTAAACCTTGCTCTCGACTTTGATCACCTCCGCGCCCATCGCGGCGAGCCACAACGCGGTCTGCGGACCGTTGATGATCCAGCTGAAATCGATGACGCGAATGCCTTCGAGTGGGAGCTTGGCCATCTCCGCCGCCTGGTCTAGATGACTCCCGCGGTGCGCAGCGCACGCAGGTCCAAGGGTTTATAACCAAGCCGCCGCCCGAGGATCTCGTCGGTGTGTTCGCTCAACATCGGCGCGCGCGAAAACTCCGCCGGCGTCGCGCTGAGTCTGACCAGCGCTCCGGGATAGCGCAGCCGGCCGGTCGCGGGATGATCGATTTCGACGAACGCGCCGCGCGCCTTCAGGTGCTCGTCCTCGGCGGCGTGCGCCACCGTATATACGGCGCCGATCGGCAGCCCCAACGCCTGCCCGCGGCTGACCAGATCGTCCATGTCGTAGTTGAGCAGCGCCGCCTGGATTGTGGTGCGGATTACGTCGTCGTTGTCAGCGCGGCCCTTCATGGTCTTGAACAGATCGCCTTCGATAAGCTCGGGATGGCCGAGCAGCTCCTTGAGCGCCTCGAAGTGCGCATCGACGGTCCACAGCGTATAGACGAACCCGTTGCGGCAGGCCAGCGGTTCGAGCCCCGCCCCCGAGCGCGCGCGCAGCCTGCTGAACGGAACGCCTTTGTAGCTGTACGCGGCCATTTCAACTTTCGCCGTGTTGAGAGTGGACTGCCAGCACGGCACGTCGAGCCATTGGCCCTCGCCAGTCAGGTCGCGATGGCGCAGCGCGAGCATCGTCGCGGCAGCGGCCGTCGTTGCGCCCATCATCTCCGCGGGATGGCCGGGGGCGCGCAACGGATTCTCTTTTTCCGCGTCATCGACCAACGTCGGCGTGTTGTAGCCGGTCAGGCTCATGGCCCATTCGATAAGGTCGGTTCCCTTCCAGTCGCGGTACGGTCCGTTCTGCCCGAACGGAGTCACCGAGGTGACAATCAGTTTGGGATTGAGCGCATGCAGCGCCTGGTAGCCGAAGCCGAGACTTTCGAGATGGCCGGGCCGCTGGTTTTCGATCAGAACGTCGGCGTCCGCGATCAGGCGCCTCAAGATTTCCGCGCCGGCGGTCTGTCTGACGTCAAGCGTCACGCTCTTCTTGCCGGTGTTGAGATAGAGGAACAGCCCGCTCTTCTCCGGATGCGGAACGTCTCCCGGAAAGGGCGGATGATGCCGCGCCTCGTCGCCGGTGCGCGGCGGTTCGAGCTTAATCACCTCCGCGCCCATGTCGGCGAACAGTTTTCCGCACATCGGCCCGGAAACCATCTCGGCGAATTCGATCACTCGAAGATCATCGAGGGGTTTCATGAGGCATCATCGCTGCTTTCGATCTGGTGTCCTTTCGATGCGCGAATGTTTTGCAGCCTCAGCTCAGGCATGAAAACTCACGCCGTGCGGGAGCCGCTCGCCCAAAATTTCGATTGCTTCGGCGACCATCGCTTCGAGCACTTCGCGCGCCGGGCGAATCGCGTGGAGCATCCCGACCGACTGTCCCGCGATGCCCGGATAAATATCCGCGCGCTTGGCGGCGCGGCCGCCCTGAAGAATCGGCATCGAGATCAGCCCTTGATGCGGCATCGGCAGCGCCTGCAGTCCCGAGGCGTCGAATTCCGTGGTCCATTTGCTCTTTAGCACGCGGCACGGTTTGCCGGTCACGCTGCGCGTGACGATCGCGTCATCGGCGCTGGCGGCGAGCAACGCCTCTTTCTGGTAGTCGTCAATCCCAGATTCCGGCGTGGCCAGGAACGGAGTTCCGCACCATACTCCGACCGCGCCGAGCGCGAGCGCCGCGACGATGCCGCGCCCGTCCGCGATTCCACCGGCCGCGACTACAGGCTTCGGCGCCACCGCGTCAACCACCTGCGGAATCAGCGCCATCGTGCCGATACGGCTGTTGTGGCCGCCGCCGTCGGTGCCCTGAGCGACGATCACATCGAGCCCCGAATCGACGAACCGCAGCGCGTGCTTCACCGCGCCCGCCACCGCCATCACCTTCATCCCGCGGGCGTGCGCGTCCTTGACCATGAAGCCGGGATCGCCAAGGCCGGAAACGTAAACCGGAACTTTCTCGTCGAGCACGACCTCGATCTGCTGCTTGAAGAAATCGCGCGAAAACGCCATCCCACCGCGCATATCGCGCCGCTCCGGATCGGGAAGCTGATATTGCTGCTTAAATTTTTTGGCGAAATCGACATGGCCCTGCGGCAGCTCGGCGCGGAATTGCGCGCTGGTCCCGGAGGACGGCACGTTCGAGGGCAGCAGCGTATCAACCCCGAACGGTTTGTCCGTCAGCTTGCGGGTGCGCTTGATCCATTCGGACAATTGATCCGGACCGGCCGACGCTGCGCCCAGGATGCCGAGGCCGCCCGCGTTGGACACCGCGGCCGCGAGTTCCGGCGTCGCGGCGCCGCCCATCCCGGCCAGCAGGATTGGGTATTTGATCCCGAAGATGTCGCATAGCGAGGTGCGCAAAGTCATTGAACTCATGAAATCTACCTCCGGCCACTACGATGCTGCGGCGATGAAAGTGGCGATGGTTCCAAGTGTCAATATGCTCGTGCGCGGTTTCACGGCCGCGCCGCGGCCGCGTGCGCCGCCGGATATCGGCGCGACCTTGTTCGTAAGCCGATTTGCCAGATCAAAGGCGCCTCGCGTGCTACTTCTTATGCTTGCGAAAATCGGGCTTTCGGCGTTCCAGAAACGCGTTGCGGCCTTCCATCGCTTCATCGGTGCCGTAGTACAGCATCAGCGCCGCCATCCCGAGCGCGCCGATCCCCTTGATATGATCGGTCTCGGCGGCGAACGACGCCTTGGCGATCTTGATCGCCGTCGGGCTCATCGCGAGGATCTCGCGCGCCCACGCGCGCGCTTCATCCATCAACTGCGCCGCCGGCACGACCTTATTCACCAAGCCCATCTCGAGCGCTTCCTGCGCGGTGTACTGACGGCACAGGTACCAGATCTCCCGCGCTTTTTTTTCACCCACCACGCGGGTCAGATAGGCGGTGCCGAAGCCCGGATCGACGCTGCCAACCCGGGGACCAGCCTGACCGAATTTCGCGGTGTCGGCCGCGATGGACAAGTCGCAGATAACGTGGAATACGTGGCCGCCGCCGATCGCGTAGCCGTTGACCGCCGCGATGACCGGCTTGGGAATGTCGCGAATGAGAGCATGCAGCTCCTCGACGTGCATTCCGCCCTGGTAGCCGCTCTTGCCGCGCGACGACTGGTCGCCGCCGGAGCAAAACGCGCGCTCGCCCGCGCCGGTCAGGATCACGACGCCGATCGCGCGGTCGTCGCGCGCGTCCTTGAACGCCTCGATCATTTCGTCCACGGTCTCGCCGCGAAACGCGTTGAGGACTTCCGGACGGTTCATCGTGAGGGTCGCGATGCCGTCTTCCTTGGTATATATGATGTCGCTGAAATTCATTTTATCTCCTTGCAGCCGCGCGCAGGGTCTTGCTCAGCGGTACGCCGCGAACTCGCGTCCGAAAGTCTCGCGCGCGATGATCGACTTCATGATTTCCGGAGTGCCGTCTCCAATCTCGAGGCCGATAACGTCGCGCAGGCGTTGCTCGAATGGCAGGTCCTGGCTGTACCCGATCCATCCGTGCAGGACGATACAGGCGTGGATCGCCTCGGCCGCGGCCTTCGGCCCGAGCCACTTCGCCATCGCGGCTTCTTTCGTGTGCGGCTCGCCGCGGTCGCGCAGCGTCAGACACTGGTATGCGAGCAGCCGCGCGGCGGAAATCATCGTCAGGTGCTCTGCGATCTGGAACGCGACGCCTTCGTGCTTCGCGATCGGGCGTCCGAAGGTGTGGCGCTGCTTGGCATACTCGACCGTTTCATCCAGGGATTGCTGGGCGACGCCGACGCACGCCAGCGCGATAATCGCGCGGTTATAGTCGAACGCGCCCATCGCCTGATAGAAGCCCCCGCTCTCGCCGCCGATCAGATGATCGGCGGGAACTCGCACGCCGTCGAACGTGAGCGAACCGCGTTGCGTCAGCCGTTCTCCCGCGCTGCGATAGATCTGTCGCGACACGCCCGCAAGGTCCAGCGGCACGAGCAGCGCGCCGATCCCTTTCGCGCCCGGTCCGCCAGTCCGCGCGAAGACGATGCAGGCGTCGGCCAATCCGGCAAAAGTTATCGAGGCTTTCTCTCCGCTCAGCACGTAGCAGTCGCCGTCGCGCCGGGCGCTGGTCGTGATCGCGGCCGCATCGGAGCCCGCGTTTGGTTCAGTCAGCGCGAAAGCGACCAGCTTTTTTCCCTTCGCCATCGCGGGAAGCCACGTGCGCTTTACGGATTCGATCGCGTGGCCGGCAATGATATCCGCGCCGATCGCGCCAATCTGGAGAAATAGCGAGGTGTTGTAATCGCCGCGGGACAACTCCTCGGACGCGATCCCGGCCATCACGTATGAGGCGCCGGCGCCGCCGTAGGCTTCGGGCACCCGCAACCCAGCTATCCCGATTTCGGCCAACTCGCGGATACGCTCGCGGGGAAACGGCGTGCCGCGATCCCAGGTTGCGTAATCGGGAGCCAGGCGCTCGCGCGCGAAGCGGCGCAAGCTCTCGGCGAATTGCCGCTCCTGATCGTTAAAGGTGAAATCCACTGGTTACTCCGCTGGGTCTGGTTTCAGCGTCCCGAAAAAGCAGGCTCGCGTTTGGAAAGAAATGCTTCCATCCCGATACGCCGATCCTCGGTGCCGAACAGAAACGCCAGCGCCTGGCGCTCGCTCTCGATTCCGGTTTTCAGATCGGCGTTCATCGCGGCTTGCGTCAGCAGCTTGGCGCAGCGCAACGCCAGCGGCGGCAGGGCGGCCAGCCGCCGCCCCCATTGCATGGCAGTATCGAGCGCCGCGCCCCCGGGCACGACCGCGTTGACCAGGCCATAGCGCGACGCGGTCTCACTCGAAATAGGATCGCCGAAACAGATCATCTGCTTGGCGATCGCAGGCGGGAGCAACCGCGTCAGGCGCTGCGTACCGCCGGCGCCGGGGAGCACTCCAATCCGGATTTCGGGCACCCCGATACTCGCGTCTTCGGCCATGATCCGGAAATCGCACGCGAGCGCGAGTTCGCATCCGCCGCCGAACGCCAGCCCGTTGATCGCGGCTATCGTCGGAATCGGCAAATCTTCGATCGCATTGTAGGTGGTTTGTATTTCCTCGATGAAATCCATGAATTCCGCCGGACTCCGCATCGCGGCCAGTTTCGCGATGTCGGCGCCAGCCGAGAATGCCCGCCCGTTGCCGGTAAAGATCAGAACGCGGACCTTCGGGTCTTTTCGGACCGTCGCCGCGAGATCCTTCAATTCTCCCGCCATCTGCGGGGAAATCGCATTGAGCTTGCCGGGGCGGTTGAGCCGAACTACTGCGATTCCCGCTTCGGTCGAGTAGTCGATGGTTTCGTACATGATGGCGCCGAAGTTTCAGGTCATGGTCAGACCGCCGCTGACCGAAAGTGTTTGTCCAGTGATAAAGGCCGCGTCGTCAGAGGCCAGAAACGCGACCGCGGCCGCGATCTCGTCGGGTTCTCCCAGGCGGCGAAAAGGCACCGCGCGCACCAGCGAGTCCATCAACTTCGGATTGATACTGTGGAGCTGTTGCAGCAGCGGCGTCTTGGTCGGACCGGGGCAAACCACGTTTACGTTGATCCGATAGCGCGCCACCTCGCGCGCAAGGGTTTTTGAAAACCCGATTATGCCGCTCTTGGCCGCCGAATAAACCGCTTCGCCGCTGGAACCCACCCGGCCGGCGTCGGAGCCGATGCTTACGATGTGTCCCCGGCCGCGCGCGATCATCCCGTCGAGAACAGCACGGATGCAGATGATCGGACCCTTGAGGTTGATCGCGACGACCTTGTCCCAGGTCTCCTCACTGCTTGCGATGAACGGTTCGACTTTGTCCCATCCGGCATTGTTGACCAGCACCTCGATCGGACCCAGCCGCTTCTCGCATTCGGCAACCGCAGCGCGCACCGAGGCCGAATTGGTGATGTCAACCTTAACCGCGATGGCGGCGGCGCCAATCGCGGCGGCGGTTTGGCGGGCATTGTCATCCAGGATGTCCGCGACGGCGACCTTTGCGCCCTCGGCGGCGAGCCGTTTCGCGATCGCCTCGCCGATGCCGCGACCGGCGCCGGTCACAAACGCCACTTTCCCTTCAAGTCCCCGCATGCGCTTTTCTCCGTCGATTTATTCCGCGCCGCGGCTCGCGCTTGCGTGACGCGGGCGCCTTACGGGAAGCGGGCCAGGCGGCGCGCCGATCGGACGCGGATATTTCGCTTCGGAAATATCGATAGCGCACTTGATACTAACTCGTCCAACGAACCAGAACCTCCGCCGCTCGACATCCGCGGGTAACGCCGGCGACCATACCACCAGCAGCTCGGCGGCGGCGCGGTTGCTCTGAAAGCGATGCGGGATGGCGGCCTTGAAATGAATCGAGCCGCCCGGCCGGGAACCGCGATCAGCTATGCTTCCATTTTGGACTCGCGCCGGGTTTCGGCGATGCTCTCGACTCTGATCCGCGCGCGCATCGAGCCGCTTGCGCGTGCCGCTGCCGCTGTCGCGTGTGTGCGGCATCCGGCGCGCGCGCGTCCCGACGCGCCCCTATGAACTGCCCCGATTGGGCCCGGATGTCAGGAATCACTGCGCCCAATGTTGTGCGGTGTCTCATTGTCCGAACCTGTCCCCAACACACAGGGGGATGGGGCTTAAGGTTCCTCGATGCGAAGCCGCGTGGCTTGCGGACTGCCGGAGGACGGGATTCTTGTCCTGGCCAAGGGGCGCGCAACGCGGCTAACCTCGACCGGCGATTGACTGTCGATCGTCAAGTCGGAAGAAATCATTGAGTGCGGCGTTCGCGGGCGATGCGCTGATGCGTAAACTGGGCGGCCACGATGATTGACAACGGTCGGTTAGCTGTTTTCCAGCACCTCGACCGCCAATTCAGTGCAGCGAGCGAGCGCGCCATCGCCGGTCAGGAAGATTCCAGCTTTCGCTTCGATTGCTGAGGCTAAATGGATTGCGTCGGGTGTCTTGAAGCCGTAGCCGGCGCGCAAAGCCGTGGCCCGCTCGACGACGTCCGCGGAGATCTCGACAATTTCGAGTCGAGACGCAGCGAAGAATCGGTCATAGTCCGCGAGGAGCTTCTAGTCGTTATCCCTGATCGGACGGACTCGGCACTCCAAACACGACAGACGCGAAGTGATCAATCGGGAATCGGCGTCGGCCCGGTGTTGCTGCAACCGGGGAACGATCGCGCCGTGGAATGGGCTCGCAGCTTCGGCCAGATAGATTATGGAGCACGCATCAAGATAGATGCGGCTCATCGGTCACCCCAGGATGCCCGCTCGTCCTGAATCTGTTCGTCGATGTTGGCCTTTGAAAGCGAGCCCGGCGCAAGGCCGGCGATGACGTCGAAGACGTCCTCCGTGGCTCCGGAGGGTAACTGCCGAATCAAGACCTCGACCTCGCCGCGAATTTCGCGCACCGGCTTGGTCAGCTCGATATGCTTGGGATCGGATAGTCTCCCGCGCGCAACGATCGCGATGCTCCGACTCATTGGCGGCCCTCATTGACGATTCTAAACTAATCACGGCGCTGTCTCTACTGTGCCCGTGCCTCGAAGCGGTCCTCATAGGCGGACGGCCGGCAATACGGAAGAACGCGCCTCAATGGCGCCGCCACGCCGTCCGCGCTTCCGACGTCGCGAATGGGCGGCATCCGGCGCGGGCGCGACGAGATGGATAACCCGCGCTTGGTGTATGCGGGCCGCGCGCGCCGCGATTCACTGCGATAAACGCTCCCGGATCAACCCCGAAGCGCGCGGCGAGCGCCTGGATTTGCCGCAGGTTGAGACGCCGGCCCCCGTTCAAGCCGCGCGCAACTTGAGGACCGGCCGCGAGCTCGTGGCTTTGGCGAACCGAAGGAGGGTCTTGACGCTGGGCAGCCGCACGCCGCTTTCAAGCCGGGCTATGGCAGATTGCGTCGTGCCCATGCGCCGGGCCAATTGAGCCTGGGTGAGCCCGGCACGAACGCGCGCCGCGATAAGCTCGCGCGCCAGATTGAATTCCTCATCCAAAGCGGCGTAAGCCTCACGGACTTGTGGGTCCGCCAACATCTTCTTTCTTATGCTGTCCCGAAATTTGTTCACGGTCCAATCTCCCTCAACCGTTTCCGCGCCATTTCTAAAGCGCGCGGCGGAGTCTTCTGGGTTTTTTTTACGAAGGCATGCAGGACAACCAGCCGCTGCCCCGATGCGGCCGTATATATGGCACGCCCGATTCCTGCCAAGCCGACGAGCCGCATTTCCCAAAGCTTCTCGCCAAGCGGTCTCACGTGGGGCATGCCCACGTGCTGTGGTCCGAAACTCTGCAAGAGATCTGAAATTCTCAGAAACCGGGCCTGCATGTCTTTCGGCAGTGCCAGCAACTCCGCTTCGACCGCTTCGTTAAGAACCTCAACCGCCCATGCCGCCACGCCGATGGTATATCATTCTTGCTATGTCTTGGAAATCAACGGCGACGCTGCTGTACGAGATTCGTCCGGATCGAGGCTCGCCGTTCGCGCCTGGAGCTCAGGAATCACTGTGCTCAATGGTGTGCACTGACCGTGGACCAATCGGTGCCATCCGGTGACCGTCAGGCGATCCGGGTTAGCCGCTCTAAACTCTTCTCCCGCATGGGCCTTCCTGCCGCTCGGTGATATGGGAGCGCCTCTGCCGTTTGATGCGGTCGTCGATTGCCAAGCAGAACCCCGCCGGTTCGCAACCGATTTCGCGCCCCGGTAAATCCCCAATGGAGAACAGTACTCAGCGACCTCAGGCCAGCCGCTATCGCCCTAAGAGCGATGGCGTCATTATGTTGTTAGCAAGCTCAACAAAGGATCGAATGGGTCTTGGATCTTAAGCGCCGCGTCGTGCTGGATGTCAGTGTGCTGGCTGCCGTCGTAAACTCTGATGACAGGGAGCACTGGCCGGCCTATTCATATTTCAAGAATTGCAACGACCAAACGATTTGGGTGGTTCCAGGGGTAGCCTTTTTCGAGTTTCAGGCAGCGCAGTCCAGACGGCACCGCCAGCGGGCTCCGCATCCTTCTCCTTTTCGTCACGCCCCCCCTATATGAAGAGAATTGCGAGCTTTATCACGTGACCCCTGAATTTTTGAAGCGTGTTTTCGAGATGGAGCTATATGATCGCTTTTCCTTCCTTAAGGGAGCCGATCTTTTGTATGCGTGCATTGCGCGTGTTGAGGGTTTTCCTCTCGTTACCCACGATGCTGATTTTAATCGCTGCGCTCCCGAGATCGCAATCATTAAACCGCGAGACCATTACTATCCATGAACGTGCCACACGCCAACGCGACACTCGCAAAGCGACCCGCTTGAGCGGCCCCGGTCCGGTATTGTTTTGACGGAACGGAAGAGCGAGCGGCGATCAGTATAGAGCATTTTAGCGGATGGCCCGCCCTGCGGAGGCTAAGTCGGTTTTGACGGGGTTTCTGAGGCAACAGTTTGAACTTTCTCGGCCCACCTGTACGCAAGATAAGCGGGAAGGAGCAACGCCCCGTTGATCATGAACGTGCTGAGGGTGAAAGGAGAGTACATTTATTGAACCCGCAGAAACCCGTTGATCGCGCCAGATTCGCGGAACAATTCACAGACCGCGGCCAGATTGATGATGGCAACCAGCCCGCACCAGACGCTAATAAACCTCAGGAGAATCCGGCTCAGTCGGGGCCTTGCGCGGAACGCTGTACGCTTCGCAGCGCGACGGGCCCTCACAACGGCTCGATAATTCGGATCGCGGAACCACCTCAAGGCTGCTGCCAGTACAATTCCCAGCGCCACAATAGCGAAGCCGGTTAGGGCGAACGCGGCCCAAGCGTGAGCAAATAAGTCCCAACCATCCGAAACCCAACGCCATGCCGCACCAGGCATAAATTTAAACCTTGGTAAGCTTTTGCTGCTTCTGCTTAACAGGCGTTCAGTGCTACCTCAAGCGGAGGGAGACTCCATTCACAGCACGGTCGCGCAGGAAGCTCGCCCGTTTCCGTCCGCCGCGCTCGCTTTGCCAAATTTGTTCAGGGATGAACTGTTCAGCCTTGTTATTTTTCTCTGGATGCGCAGAATAGATCGCGTGGCGGATGAAACCACATCGCGAGGGGCCGCTGTCAGGGAATCGCACCGAGCCGTCGGGCGGAGCCGCATCGGTCAGGATCAGGATCTCCGGAGGCGAATGCGGAAACCGGGCGAAGTCCCGTATTTTGGCAGAAACATCCCTGATTTACTGGATATCTTCAGTTGAGCGTCGGGAAAATTTTTGGAACGAACCGACCGCATCAGAGGTTCTGATAAATCTGGAGTAATCCTCCGGGAGCGCCGGCTAACGCTGGAGTTGGCGGGATCGCGGATTCATCGTCGTGCGGCGCTTCGCGGCGCGCTATGTGGCGGATGACCAGTGCGCGAAGACGCTCGCGCGTGCCCGTGATCGCCGCGCGGTTGCACCTTGGCCAAGCTTGCCGCAAGATCGTGATCATCCAGCTCGGTTGGTATAGTCCTTCACGGTGGACTCGGAGGAATCGGTTACGGCGTCTGAACGCAAGCGGGGGTTAATCGTTCCCGTCGCGAATCCGGAAGGCGTCGCTCCGCTGCTCTCGATCGCGTTTGCGGCCCACGACGGGGGCGATCCTCCGGTCCGCGTGCTCGCGTTGGTCCGCCGTGGCGCGGGTGCCGCTGCGGAAGCCGCCGCTCCGTCGTCGTCGGCGATAGCCGCCGCCGAGGCATACGCGCTGGCCCGCGGCGTTGCGATCGAGACTCGTGCGGTATGGTCCGCCAATCCCGCCCTCGACATCATCAGCCACGCGAGTGCTGCCGGGGTGGCATGGATTGCGCTCGGGTATCATCGCGCGGTCTCGGGCAGCGACGCGATGGGCGGGGTGGTGCGCGAGGTTCTGGCGCGGGCCAAATCGATGCCGATCAACGTCGCGGTGTTCGTGCAGGGAACCGACCATCCGTTCGAGCGCGTTTACGCGGCGTTCGATTCGAGCCCCGACGGACAGGCCGCCCTTGGACTTGCGGTGCGCATCGTGCGCGGCAGCAGGGCCAAGCTGCGAGCGCTGATGGTTTCGGGACGGGTCGAGGACACCGGCGACGAGCTGCTCGACATGGTGCACGACGCGCGCAAACAACTCGGCCGCCAATTCCATTCCGACGTGCTGAGCGAGCGCAGCCTTGGGCAGTTGTTCAAGCAGACCCCGGGACGGCTGTTGATTGTCGGCAGGAGCTTCGCCGACGAAGTCGCGATGCCGTTGGACGAAGTGCCGGGCCGGGACCGCTGCGTGATCGTGGTGCAGGGCGCAGGCGCGCCGGAGGAATAACGCGGCAATCGCCGCGCCGCGCTTTCCATTGAATCCATCCTTTGCTAAACGCTCGGTATGTTCGACTGACTGACAGGAGAGTAACCGTGGATTTTCAGATTCCCGCCGACATTACCAGTTACCTGAAAGAACTTGACGACTTTATCGATCGCGAGATAAAGCCGCTCGAACGCGAAAACGACAACATCCGCTTTTTCGACCATCGCCGCGAATATGCGCGCACCGACTTCGAGAACGGCGGGCTGCCCCGCCATGACTGGGAGGAGCTTCTGCGCGAGATGCGCCGGCGCGCGGACAAGGCCGGCCATTACCGCTACGCGCTGCCCCGCGAATACGGCGGCAAGGACGGCACCAACTTGGCGATGGCGGTGATTCGCGAGTATCTGGCCGCCAAGGGTCTCGGCCTGCACAACGATCTCCAGAACGAAAACTCGATCGTCGGCAACATGCCGACCGTCCTGATGTTCCGCGACTTCGGCACTCCCGAACAGAAAAAGGAATGGATCCCAAAGCTGCTCGACGGCACCGCGCGCATCGCGTTTGGCCTGACCGAGCCCGAGCACGGCTCGGACGCGACCTGGATGGAAACCCGCGCGGTCCGCGACGGCGACCAGTGGGTGATCAACGGCGGCAAGATGTGGAACACGGGCGTCAATGTCGCGACTCATGATTTCATTTTCGCCCGTCACAGCAACCGTGACGGGAGTCCGCGCGGAATCGGATGCTTTTTGGTCCCGACCAACAGCGCGGGATTCAAGATCGAAGAATATCTGTGGACCTTCAACATGCCGACCGACCATCCGCGCATCTCGCTCACCAACGTGCGGATTGGGGCCGGAGAAGTCCTGGGCGATATCGACAACGGGCTCGCGCTCGCGCAGCATTTCGTGCATGAGAACCGCATCCGGCAGGCGGCCTCGTCGCTGGGCGCCGCGCAATTCTGCATCAATGAGGCCGTCAAGTACGCCAAGGAACGCAAGCCGTTCGGCAAGCCGCTGGCGCAGAATCAGGCTATCCAGTGGCCGCTCGTCGAACTGCATACGGAAGCCGCGATGCTGCGCACGCTGATTCACAAGACCGCGTGGGAGATGGACCAGATGTCCAAGCCCGAGGTCGCGATCAAGCTGTCCGACAAGGTCGCGATGTGCAATTACCGGGCGAATCGGCTGGTGTGCGAGGCGGCGGATCGCGCGATGCAGGTGCACGGCGGAATCGGATACTCGCGGCACAAACCGTTCGAGCACATCTATCGGCATCATCGCCGCTACCGGATCACCGAGGGCTCCGAGGAAATCCAGATGCGGCGCGTCGCGCAGATCCTGTTCGGTTTCGGACGCCGGGCCGAAGCCGCGCAATAGCCGCGCGAAACGATGGTGCAACAGCAATCGTGAGTACCGCGGATTTTGAAGCGCGCCTGGGCGCGGTGGTCGCCCGGCGGATCGGCGCGCCCGGCACAATCGGCAACCTTCAGCGGCTGACCGGTGGCGCGAACAAAACCACCTGGTCGTTTGACGCTGAAATAGGCGCGCGCCGCGAGGAATTCATCGTGCAGCTCTCGAGCGCGGGCGCGGTCGATCAGCCCAATCCGCTGGCCGACATATCGCCGCATATCACCGCCGATCAGGACGCGCGCCTGATGATCGCGGCGGTGCGCGGCGGGGTTCCCGCGCCGCGGGTGCGCGCGATTTTCGAGCCGGCGGACGGACTCGGCCCGGGCTACGTGACCGAAAGAGTCGCGGGCGAGACGCTTGGGACGAAGATCGTGCGCGAGGAAAGATTTGCGCGGGCGCGCGCGATGATGACCGCGCAGTGTGGCGCGATGCTGGCGGCGATTCATCGGATCGATTTGCGCGAGGTCAAGTTTCTGCCGTACCAGGAGGCCGCGCAGATGGTGGCGGCGCATTATCGAATCGCGGATTATTATGGACTGCGCCATCCGGCGATCGAGCTGGGGCTCAAGTGGGCGGCCGAGAACGCGCCGAAAAATCCGCGCCGTACGGTGGTGCACGGAGACTTTCGCACCGGCAATTTTATCGTCGGCGAGAACGACGGCATCCGCCTGCTGCTCGATTGGGAGATTGCACAGAGCGGCGACCCGATGCAGGATCTCGGATGGGTCTGCGTCAAGACCTGGCGCTTCGGCGGAAAAGGTCCGGTCGGAGGTTTCGGCAAGCGCGAGGATCTGTTCGCCGCCTACGAGGACGCCGGCGGCGTCGCGGTCGATCCGAAGCAGGTCCGCTTCTGGGAGGCGTTCGGCAGCGTCAAGTGGGCGATAGGATGCCTGCGGATGGGGATGCGCGGGATCGAGGAGACGGGGATCGAGCGATGCGCGATCGGCAGGCGAATCGAGGAGCCGCTGTGGGATTTTTTGAATCTCATCGAGGGCCGCGACGATTGAAATTGAATCAGGTCGAGGTGAATCGCTGATGCCGCGTAGCATGCCTGATGCGCCAACGATTTTGGGCGCGGCGGTAAAATACCTGGAAGAGGAGCTGCTTCCGACGCTCGCCGGGTACCATCGTTTCAAGACCCGCGTCACGATCAATGCGCTCGCGATCGTCAAGCGTGAAGCTGATCTGCGCGGCGCGCAGGCCGGCGCGGAACTCGAGCGTCTGGGCGCGCTTTTGGGCCACGGCGGCGAGCTCGAGGCGCTCAGCGCCGAGCTTGCCGCGCTGATTCGGTCCGGCGCGGTGCGGGTGGACGATCCCGCGATGCGCGCTCATGTGCGGCAAGGGCTGGCCGACGCGCTCGCGATCAACAACCCCAAATGGTTCGACCGCTAGGCGTCGTGCCGACGGCCTGCTCGGGCTGAAAAAGAAAATCTTCCCGCGGCGCGGCTTCCTGCTATCCTTTGCGTCGTGATCACACGTGCCGCGGGTTTGTCCAAGCGGACCGAGGGAGGATTCACGAACATGCGATCAGGATTGCGCCGCGCCGTGGCTGTACATGGCAATGGATTCATTTGTCTCGTGATGGCTGTGCTTTTCGCCGGGTGCGCGGGCGCGACGATTACGCCCGAGACGAGCACGCGGCCCGCGACAAAAGCGGCGGCGGCGCGGCCGACGCGAATCGTGGTGGACAACTTCGTCTTCGCGGCGGCGCAGGTCTCGGAAAATTCCGGCGTCGGCGCACGCGTGATGAACAGCCTATCGAGCACCCCGGCCAGCCAGCGTCAGGAAGTGATCGGCAAACAGGCGGCGGACGCGCTGGCCGCCGAGACCGTCGAACAGCTCGGCAAACTCGGCTTCAAGGCGGTCCGCGGAAATTCGAGCACGACACTCGGCAATGGCGACCTGCTGATCAAGGGGAAGTTCCTGAATGTCGATGAAGGCAACCGTCTGCGCAGGCTCGTGATCGGGTTTGGCGCCGGCGCCTCGAAGCTCGACACGCAGGTCAACGTTTATCGCGTCACCGCCGGCGAGCGGCAGTCTCTGCTTCAGTTCCGAACTCACGCCGACAGCGGCAAGATGCCCGGCGCGGCGGTCACGATGGGCGCGGGAGCGGCGGCGCAAGGCGGCGTAACGGCGGGAATGGCGGCCACCAACGCGGCGATGAGCGGAGGAAAGCTGTACACCTCGCAGACGGAATATCTCAGTGACAAAACCGCGGATCAGGTGGTCGCGTATCTTTCGGAATACTTCGCGAAGCAGGGATGGATCTCGCACGAACACGCGCAGAAAGCGAAACTCACAGGCGCTCCCTGAGCAAAAAGATATACTGGATTCTGTCCTCGGACCGGGGTTAGACTTTTTGTTATCAATACGCTGAGGTAAAGAACGATGACTAGGATCAAGAGGCTCAAAATCCGAAACTTCTCGACGCGCTCATCGGTATTCTTGACCGCCGGCGTACTATCGCTCGGCGTGCTGCTCGCTGGATGCTCCACGAACGCGCCGACGCCGGCCGCCGCGGCCCTCAATCAGACCGAGTTGACGTTTAATTTATCACAGTGCCTTCCGATTGACGCGCATGTGTGGAAGTGCCCAGCGGTGGACAAGCCGATCTGCGACGCCGACTATGCCGGAGGCACGTACACCCAGTGCATCCGTCTTGGGAAAAAGGGCAGCGTGTACGTTACCGGCCCCGGCGTCGAATGACTCTGAATCGCTGGCGATCAGACTAACGCGGGTCGCCGGCCGAAGGAGCTTGCACGCCGCCGTGCCTGGGCTGCGTCCGCGACTCCTCGTGCAGCATCAATTTGGCGCGCTTGGCGCCGGCCAGGCATAGCGCCCGCACCAGCCGCAGCGCCGAGCGTTTGGCATCCGCCAGCTTCTTTGGCGCGCGTTCGGTGACCGAGCTGAATTCGATCACGTGATGATCGAGACCCTTCATCGTCCACACGTTGACTGAGATGCCGCGGGCCAGACGCAGATGATACCAGACACTCGATCCACGCCAATGTTTGTGAATCTTCCGCTGCCAAGCGGCCGTCCGCCCGAGATCCACCCTGCTCAAATGCCGTCTCCTTGCGTAATAGTACGTCTCGACATGGTATGATGTAGCATTATTATATTGATTGTGGCATATATCGAAATGTTACGAAGATGAAGGTTACAGACGTATTAATGATTGAATAGAAAGATAAAACATCGAATAGCCGTTATTAGGGGTATTAACGTTGGCTCGAATAAATAGTTTTCAGACGTTTTGCCTCGTGATCGGTGCAAAGTCATTTTCAATCCATCCCAGGCGTGGCGGACCAGGAGGACCGCGATAGTATCGAAAAGCGATGTGCGGACGATTCACAATCACGCGGCGCGACGGCAACGCGCTGGCGGCCGAACTTGGTGTCGATGCCGCCGCGTTCGCGGACTATCGGCCGCGCTACAACATCGCGCCGATGCAGCGCCACGTCATCGTTCGCCTCGAGTACGAGAATCGAAAAGCCGAAGTTGCGCGATGGGGTCTCGTCAACCGATGGGCGAAAGACGCGAGCCAGGCGGCGCGATGCATCAATGCGCGCGCGGAGAGTGTCGAGGCTCGGCCCGCGTTTCGCGACGCTTTCCGGAAGCGGCGCTGCGTGATTCCCGCCGACGGATTCTTCGAGTGGACGGGACCCAAGACCGCGCGGCGCCCAATCTGGTTTCATCGCGGCGACGGCGGCTTGCTGCTGTTCGCGGGTCTCTATGAAGCTTGGCAGAAACTGCCCGAGCAGTGGGAGACGACGTTTACGATCATCACGACGTCCGCAAACGCGACGATGGCGCCGTACCACGACCGGATGCCGGTGATCCTTGCGGACAAGGGCGCCGACGACTGGATGAATCCGCAGTGCCCGGATGCGATGTTGCTCAAGCCAATGCTCATGCCGGCGCCCGATGATCTTCTGATCACGACGCCGGTCTCGTCGAAGCTCAACAGTCCCAAATTCGATTCGCCCGAGTTGCTCGAGGAGACTGGCTGACGGGCGCTGCCGATAGGTGCGGCGCCCGGATTTGCGCGCGACGCTTGAAAGCGCGGCAGGGCGGCGCTACGGTTTGCACTCATCGGGGTCGCGCGCACGGTTGCCGCGCGAGAGGATTTCCACAGCGGGTTACATGCGATGTCAGGCGTGCCCACACTGAACCCGTTTTCGCCTGGGGCCGCCTCGATATCGCATCTGTTCATGGCGATACTTTTCGTGATGCTCGCGATCTTCTTGCTGGTCGCGGCGCTGGTGACCGTCGCGATTATCCGCTATCGCGACCGCGACGGTGCTCCCGAGGCGCGCCAGGAGTTCGGAAATCCGCGGCTCGAAATCGTCTGGACCCTAATTCCCGCGCTGCTGCTGGCGGTGGTCTTTGTGTTCACGGTCCGGACCATTCACGCATCTGATCCGCCTATTGCCGGGCATCGGCCCGACCTGCGCGTGATTGGCCATCAATGGTGGTGGGAGGCCGATTATCTTGGCTCCGGAGTGGTGGCTGCGAACGAGATTCACATTCCGGTCGGGCGTCAGATTCTGGTCGAGGTGGAATCCGCCGACGTGATCCACGATTTCTGGGTGCCGGAGTTGGGACGCAAGATCGACGCGGTGCCGGGCCATCCAAATCACATCTGGATTCGCGCTGACAAACCCGGGGTGTACCTCGGAACCTGCGCCGAGTTCTGCGGCAATCAGCACGCATGGATGCGGATCATGGTGGTCGCGCAGCCGGCTGAAGAGTTCGCCGCCTGGCAGCGCGATCAGCTTGCGGTGCCGGCGGTTCCGGAAAGCGGCGTGGCCGCCGAGGGCGCGCGGATTTTCCGCGATCAGACCTGCATCAACTGCCACGCGATTTCCGGCACCGCGGGTAATCAGCGAATCGGCCCGGATTTAACCCATCTGGCGGGGCGGCGCATTATCGCCGCGGGAGCGGCCGAGAACACACCGGCTAATCTCTTCAGTTGGCTGAAGGATCCCGACTCGATCAAGCCCGAGACCCACATGCCCAACTTCCAGCTAAGCGATGCGCAGGCGCACGCACTGGTCGCCTATCTGGAGACGCTCAAGTGAGCGGGGCCGCGGCGGCCATGCGGGCCGGCGAGCCAAGCCGGGCGGCGGCGCATCGGGGATTGCTCGCGTGGGTCGCGTCGGTCGATCACAAGCAGATCGGCGTCATGTACATGCTCTCGGCGCTGCTGTTCTTCGGGATCGGCGGATTCGAGGCGCTCTTGATCCGCGTGCAACTGGCGGTGCCGAACAATCATTTTCTGGGGCCCGACACCTTCAACCAGATCTTCACGATGCACGGCACGACGATGATCTTTCTGGTCGTGATGCCGATGCTGGCGGGGATGTCGATCTACGCGGTGCCGCTGATGATCGGTGCGCGCGACGTGGCGTTTCCGCGCCTGAACGCGCTGAGCTTCTGGCTCCAGCTATTTGGCGGCTTCCTGCTCTATTTCAGCTTCCTCGCGGGCGGTGCGCCAAACGCGGGATGGTTCAGTTACGCACCGCTGAGCGAGCCCACTTTCTCGATCTCCAACGGCGTGACCTACTGGGTGCTGGCGCTGACCTGTCTGGGAATCGGCTCGATAGCGGGCGGGATCAACATGATCGTGACGATCGTGACGCTGCGCGTGAGCGGGCAGACGATCCGGCGGCTGCCGCTGTTCGTATGGATGACGCTGGTCAATTCGTTTCTGATCATCATGGCGCTGCCGGTGCTCAATGGCGCGCTGGTGATGTTGCTGGCCGATCGGTTGCTGAACGCGCATATTTTCTCGCCGGCGTTCGGCGGCTCGGCGCTGCTCTGGCAGCACTACTTCTGGGGTTTCGGGCATCCGGAAGTTTACATCATGATTCTGCCCGCGTTTGGAATCATCTCGGAAGTGATTCCGGTTTTCTCGGGCAAACCGATCTACGGCTACGAGTTCGTCGCCGCTTCGACGGTTGCGATCGCGTTTTTGTCGTTCACGGTCTGGGCGCATCACATGTTCGCGGTCGGGATGGGGCATGTTTTCGAGCTGTTCTTCGTTTTCACGAGCATGTCGATCGCGGTGCCGACCGGAATCAAGATTTTCAATTGGAGCGCGACGCTCTATCACGGGCGGATTCGGTTCACGACCTCGATGATGTTCGCGCTGGGATTTATCGTGATGTTCACGATCGGCGGGCTGACGGGGGTCAGCTTCGCGGTGGCGCCGATCGACTGGCAACTCACGGATACCTATTACCTGGTCGCGCATTTCCATTACGTGCTGTTCGGCGGATCGGCGCTGGCGATCTTCGCGGGGTTGTACTACTGGTTCCCGAAGATGACCGGCCGGATGCTGAACGAACGGATCGGCCGATGGCATTTCTGGCTGACGATCGTCGGACTCAACCTGACGTTTTTCGTGCAGCATCCGCTCGGCATGATGGGGATGCCGCGGCGGGTCTACACTTATCCGGATTTGCCCGGCTGGATGATCTTGAACATGATTTCGACGATTGGCGCGTTTATCCTGCTCGCCTCGGTGCTGATGTTTTTGTGGAACATCGTGAGCAGCCTATCGTCGGGAGCACCCGCGGGCGACAATCCGTGGGACGCGTGGACGCTGGAGTGGGCGACCTCGTCGCCGCCGCCGCCCGAGAATTTCGCACTGGTGCCTCCGGTGCATGGGCGGCGTCCGCTGTGGGATTTGAAGTATCCCGATCGCGCCGATGAACTCGTGGCGGCGGGTGAAGGGTAGGGCGATGCCGAAGGCGAAACTCGCGGTTGGACTGTTCATCCTGTCGGAGGCGAATTTCTTTGCGCTGCTGATTATCGCGTATGTCTATTTCCACGCCTATCCCGGTCCCGGACCTACCGCCGCGAGCGCGCTTAATCCACTGCGCACGGGGATGTTCTCGATTGCGCTGTTCGCGAGCAGCGCCACGATGATCCTCGGGGTGCGCGCCTATCGCGCGCGCTCGCACCGGGCGACGCTGGCGTGGCTGACGGCGACGGTGGTGCTGGGAGGGCTGTTCCTGGGCGGGCAGGCGCTCGAATACGCGGGCCTCTACCGGCGTGGAGTCGCGGTGAATCGCAATCTGTTCGCGACCACGTTCTTCACACTGACGGGATTTCATGGTCTCCACGTTTTCATTGGTCTGGTTGCAATCGCGATCGTCGCCGCGCTTTCCGCCAGCGGACGGTTGGCCGGCACCGAGCGCGAAGCCGACGCGATCGAAGCGGTTGGAATCTACTGGCACTTCGTCGATGCCGTCTGGGTCGGCATTTTCAGCATCGTGTATCTGTGGGCGTGGCTGTGAACGGAATCGGAACCTTGCTGCGAACGTGGGACTTCGATCCGTCGATCGTGATCGGATGCGCCGCGCTCTTGGGTGCGTATGCATTCGCGCATCGCGGCGATTACTCGCGCGCGCCGTGGTTCGTGGCCGGGGTAGCCGCGATGTTCCTGGCGCTGGTCTCGCCGCTCGATGTGCTGTCGGACGAGTACCTGTTCAGCGCGCACATGGCGCAGCATCTGATTTTGATTCTTTTCGTGCCGCCGCTTTTGATCGCCGGGCTGTCGCGGGCTTTCGTGCGCTCAATCCTGGCCGCGCCCGCGCTTGCGCGGGTCGAGCGCATATTGTCAAGGCCGGCGCTCGCGTGGCCGCTCGCGGCGGCTGCGCTGTGGATCTGGCATTGGCCGGTGCTGTACAACGCCGCGCTTGCGAGCGAGGACGTGCATATCCTCGAGCATCTGTGCTTTCTGGTGACCGCGACGATCTTCTGGTGGCCGATCTTCGCGCCCGTCGCCGAGGCGCGAATGGCGCCGATGGCGGCGATCGTTTATCTGGCCACGGCTTCAGTTTCGAACAGCGTGCTTGCGATTTTGCTGACGTTCGCGGCACCGGGCCTTTATCCCGCGTACACGCATCCCGCTGACTCGCTCGGGATTCTGCCGATGATCCGCGACGGATGGGGGCTGACACCGGCGGCGGATCAGCAGCTCGGCGGACTTCTCATGTGGGTGCCGGGCGGGCTGGTTTTTCTGGCCGCGATCATTTTCGTGTTGGCGCGATGGTACGCGGAACCCGAGGCGGGGTTTGGCGCAGCCGGTCTGGCCGCGCGGTGACCGCGAAAGCAAAGAGGTGACTTGATGGAGGTTGAGACCGACCCAATTGAAACGCGCGCGCGGCCCGGATGGACGGAGCCCAAGCCCGCCCGCGTGCCCGCGCCGACCTATCAGCCGGCGGTGATGGCGCTGGGGATCGCATTCGGGTTGTTCGGATTGGTTACCTCGTACGCATTCTCGGCGGCGGGACTGGTCCTGTTCGTTTTCTCGCTGTCGCGCTGGATTGGAGAGCTGGTGCATGACGAGTGAAGATGAAAATCGCACAGTTCTGAACGAAGCTCCGCTGAGCCCCGAGCGTCGCGCGTTGCTCGCAAAGGTTTCGCTCGGCCTGATGGCGCTTGCGGCGGCTCTGGTCGCGGTGCCGGTCGTGGGCTTTATCATCGGGCCACTGATTCGGCGTTTTCCCGACGTATGGCGCCCGGTCGGCAAGGCCGATGATTTTCAGATCGGCCAGACCGTGCGAGTATCGTTTCGCGACCCGTCCCCGCTGGCGTGGGCGGGAGTCACGGCGGAGACCGCTGCCTGGCTGCGCCGCGACGCGGGCGGAAAGTTCACCGCGTTCGCGATCAATTGCACCCATCTCGGATGCCCCGTGCGCTGGCTCCCCGACGCGAATCTGTTCATGTGTCCGTGCCACGGCGGAGTTTATTACGCGGACGGGCGCGTGGCCGGCGGCCCGCCGCCGCGCCCGCTCTTTCAGTATCCCGTGCGGGTCAATGGCGCGATGGTCGAGATTCGCACCAGCGCGGTGCCAATCGGATGATGTCACCGGCGGACGCGCGGCAATGAATCTCCTCCAGCGGTTGCTCGACGCATTCGAGGAACGCACCGGGTTGCTCAAGATGATGGGCGATCTGGCGCGCCATCCCGTGCCGCCCGGCACCGGATGGTGGTATGTGTTCGGCAGCGCGACGGTGGTCGCGTTCGCGATCCAGGTGGTGACGGGAATCGCGCTCTCGACCTCGTACATCTCGTCGAGCGGGGATGCGTACCAGGCTCTGCAATTCATCACGACGCAGGCGCTGCTGGGAAATATGCTGCGCGGGATGCACTACTTCGGCGCGTCCGCGATGGTCCTGCTGGTGGGAATCCACATGACGCAGGTCTTCGTGATGGGCTGCTACAAATATCCGCGCGAGTTCAATTGGGTTACGGGAGTCGTGCTCCTGTTCCTGACGCTCGCGATGGGCTTCACGGGGCAGCTCCTGCGCTGGGACCAGAATGCAGTGTGGTCGATCGTGGTGGGAGCCGAGCAGGCCGGGCGGATGCCGATTATCGGGCCGATGCTCGCGCATTTTCTGCTGGCGGGAAAAACGCTGGGCGGCGCGACGCTGTCGCGGTTTTTCGCGTTCCATGTGTTTTTCATTCCGGCGCTGATCTTCGCCGTGGTCGGGATCCATCTTTATCTGGTGATGCACGACGGTATCTCGGAGCCGCCGGTCGCCGGCGAGCCGGTTGACCCCGCGACCTATCACGCCAAGTACGACAAACTGATCGAGGAGCGCGGAGTGCCGTTCTGGCCCGATGCGGCCTGGCGCGATGTTGTGTTCTGCGTCGCGGTGGTGGCCGCGATCGTCGCCTTGGCGGCGATTTTCGGTCCGCCAAAGCTGGACAGTCCTCCGAACCCGAGCCTGCTCGCGCGCGATCCCGCGCCCGACTGGTACCTGCTGTGGTACTACGCGCTGCTCGCGCTGATCCCGCACAAGATGACCACGCCGGTGATCCTGCTGGCGCCGCTGGTCGGAATTCTCGTGCTGCTGATCGTGCCGATCGCGTCGAACACCGGCGAGCGTCATCCCCGCAACCGTCCATGGGCGGTCGGCGCGGTGATTGTGATCGTGCTGATGATCGCGACGCTGTGGATCGAGGCGATTCGCGAGCCGTGGTCGCCCGATTTCTCGGCCCAGCCGTTGCCGGCCGCAATCGTCGGTGCGAGCGCGGGTCCGATCGCCAACGGGGCGAAGCTGTTTCACGAGAAGGGCTGCGAGTTCTGCCATCAGGTCGGTGGCATGGGAGGCCATCGCGGTCCCGACCTTAGCTATGTGGGCGAGCGCCTGACCAAGGACGACCTGACGATCCGGATCATGAACGGCGGCTACAATATGCCCGCCTACGCGGGCAACCTGTCGCCGCAGGATCTCGAAGATCTCGTGATTTTCTTAGGCTCGCGCCGCTATCCGGGCGCGGGCGCGTCCGCCGGAGCATCCGGAGCCAAATAGTCCGCGTGCGCTGATGTCAGCGCTTCAGCTCTTATCGCGCGATCCGTACGATACCGACAGCCCCGCGCGCGCGTCGGATTGAATTCCATATTGCGGTATCGGATAGCGCAAGCCGTTGGCCGCCAGCCGTTTCATACCCTCGATCGCCTTGGGTACAAACTCGGGCGGAGTTGCGAGCAGCATCTCGTCGTCGAGCACACCGCCGTAGCGGCGCTCGGCGTAGCAAGGAATCGACAGGCTCGGCTCGCGGGTCCGGAGCGCGCGGCCCCACGAATCCGCGCAGGCTGATTCGCCGACCACGCCCCAGTTGAATTTCTTATAGCCAGTCCATTGCAGGCCGTTGATGAACAGGATCATTTGCCCCGGCGTCGCGTAGATGAGGCAGATGTCCGGAGGGTTGAGCCGCCCCGAGGCCAGCGGCGCCACCGCCATCGCGGCGTAGCGCCCGTACGGGACGGTGTCCATCGCGCGCTGATGGGCGGCGGAATCCTCGAGCGTGCCGTACCATACGCCAGCCATCGCCTTGCCCGACAGCCACTCCTCATTCTGCGGATGCAGTCCGATCACCGCGCCGCATTGCGGGCCGACGAGATCTTTCGCGGTGATTCCGACGGTCCATCCCAGGCGCGCGGCTTGGGCGACGATCTGGTCGGTGGTGTGAATCGACTTGGGGCGGCGGATTTTTGGAATCGCCTCCATCTCCTCGACGGTCGGATAGAGCTTCATTCCGATCGGCGTGGTGCGCAGGCGGAGCAGGCGGTTGAGGTCGTCGATAAGCGCGGGCCAATCCAGAATCGAATTTGCGGCGGGTTTGTTTTCCGTGATTGGTTCGGCCATGTTTATTTCCCCTTGAGCGCTGCGCGCGATTGCGCGGACAGCAAAGCGGCGATCGGACAACCAATCGGGGATATACCGCACGGCGACAGGAAATAGCCATCGGAAGTGGCAAAATTTTGCCGGGTTTGCGGCCAGTGCGCGATCGGTCTGATCGATGCCTGCGGCCGAGTCTCCTACCAAAGGTCACAATCAGTGACCAAACTGACCGCTGTCTAAGCCAAAGGCTTGATAAATCGGAGGAATTCATCCGCGCCGCAGCATTCAAGACCCGGCACACATCTTGGGTTCCCCGTGAGGTGCCTGCGTGCCGCCTATCGAGCCGAACTTGCCCGAACTCCAGCCGCCGCCCGTCGAACCTTACGCACCCGAGACGCATGGCAGCATCGTGCAGGCACGGTTTCATGACCGCTTCACCGCTAGTGCGGTCGAGATCTGGTTCGGCTTCGCGCTGGCGGTCGCGACGCTGTTTACGGTCGGCCTGGTCTCGTACCAGAGCACGTGGGAGTTCGCGAAGACGACGCGATGGGTGACGCACACCCATCGCGTGATCGAGGTGCTGCGCGACCTGCAGACCGCAGCCACCAAGGCGGAGAACCAGAGCTGGGCATACATTTTGGCTGACAATCCTATCTGCCTGATAGATCGCAGGCGCAGCCTGGATCGCCTCGAAGCCGACTTGGCGGAGCTCAAGCCGCTGATCAGCGACAATCCGCAGCAGGTGAAGAACCTCGATACGTTGGCGCCTATGCTGCGGCGGCAAATAGCGCTGAGTGACGCCGCGATCGCCGAGGCTCACCGGCACGGGCAGGCCGCCGCCGGCGGCTATGTGCTGACTCACGGCTGGACGAAGCTCGGCAACGAAATCGATCGCCGGGTCGGCGCGATGACTGCGGTCGAAGACGGACTGCTGAAGCACCGCCAGCTCCGGGAGCAGAGAATTGCGGGTTTAGCGATTCGAATTATCGCGTACGGATCGCTGGCGGCGCTGCTGTTCGTGAGTTTTGCCGCGGTTTTTATCCAGCGCGTGCTCGGCAGGCTTAGGATCGCCACCGAGATGGCCGAGATGGAAGCGCATCACGCCGAGCAGCGGGGGCGCGAACTCGCGCGGCAAACCGAGACCGCGCGGCGCGCCGAAGCGCGTTTTCGCAACCTGATCGAGTCGGCGACCGACGCGATTCTGACCGTCAGCCCCGGCGGCCGGATTACCTACGCCAACGCGCGCGCCGCACAATATTTCGGTTATCCGCTGGCGGAGCTGGTGGGCGCCAACGTCGATATGCTGGTGCCCGAGGCCAAGCGCGCTGCGCACGCCGGACAGATCGCCGCATACGCGGGCGCGCCGCGGGTGCGCGCGAAAGCGCCGAATCTCGACTTGCGCGCGCGCCGCCGCGATGGCAGCGAGTTCCCGGTCGAGATCAGCCTGAGCCCAATCGAGGACGACGGCGGCCCGCAAGTGCTGACCACGATTCGTGACATGACCGAATATCGCGCGGCGCAGGCGTACCGGTCGCGCCTGAGCGCGCTGGTTGAAGCCTCCAGCTATGCGATTGTCAGCCACTCGCCCGACGGGATCGCGCTGAGCTGGAACAGGGGCGCCGAGCGGCTCTATGGATGGGCCGCCGATGAGATCGTTGGCCGCAACGTCGGAGTTCTGGTTCCGGATTACAAGCGCGCCGAGTATCAGGACGGCATCGCGCGGATCGTTGCGGGCGCGGGCCTTCAGGAATTCGAGACTCAGCGCCGGCGCAAGGACGGAACAATCGTCGATATCGCAGTGGCAAAGTCGCCCATCTTCGATGACCGCGGCAGGCTGGTCGCAATCTCGTCGATCAGCTACGACATCACCGAGCGCAAACGCGCCGCGGCGAACCTGCTCGCCCGCACCGCGGAGCTGGCGCGCTCGAACGCGGAACTCGAGCAGTTCGCCTACGTCGCATCGCACGACCTGCAGGAGCCGCTGCGCATGGTCGCGAGCTACCTGCAGTTAATCGCGCAACGCTACGCCGGACGGCTGGATTCCGACGCCGACGACTTCATCAACTTCGCCGTCGATGGCGCGACCCGGATGAAGCAGCTCATCAACGACCTGCTCAACTACTCGCGCGCCGGAAGCGGCGCCGGCCCGGCCCCCGTCGATCTGGATGCGACGCTGCACCGCGCACTCGGGGGACTTGCGCTTAGAATCGAGGAAGCGCACGCCAACGTCACCAGCGACCCTCTGCCCCGCGTGCTGGGCGACGATAATGGGCTCTACCATAATTTCCTGAACCTGATAGGCAACGCGATCAAATTCCACGGCGCCGAGCCGCCGCGGATTCATATCGGCGCGCGCCGCGAAGGAGATCAATGGATTATCTCGGTGGCCGACAACGGAATAGGTATCGCTGCGGAATATTACGAACGGATCTTCGCGATGTTCCAGCGGCTGCATGGCCGCGAGGAATATCCCGGAACCGGAATCGGACTGGCAATCTGCAAGCGGATCATTGAGCGGCTGGGCGGGCGAATCTGGGTCGAATCCCAGCTCGGACAGGGCGCGACGTTTTGTTTCACGTTAGACGCATGCGAGGTGAGTGATGAATCAAACTTTGGCGCCGACCGTCGAACCAGTGAACATCCTGCTGGTTGAAGACAATCCCGGCGATGTGCGGCTGACGATCGAGGTGCTGCGCGACGGCAAATTCCGAAATCAGTTGAGCGTCGCGGTCGATGGCATCGAGGCAATGAACTATCTGCGCCGGCGCGAGGGCCACGCCGCCGCCAAGCGTCCGGATCTGGTGCTCCTGGATTTGAACCTGCCGCGCAAGGACGGGCGTCAGGTGCTGGCCGAAATCAAGGCCGATCCGGATCTCAGGCGCATTCCAGTGGTGGTGCTGACCACCTCTTCGGCGCCCGTCGACGTGATCCAGAGCTATAACCTGCAAGCCAATTGCTACATCACGAAGCCGGTTGATCTCACCCAATTCGTGCGCGTGGTTCGCCACATCCAGGATTTCTGGCTGACGATCGTGAAACTGCCATCCGAGTGAGCGGTGATGGCCAGCAAACCAATCCGGGTCCTGCAGATCGAAGACAATCCCGCTGACGCGCGGCTGGTTGCGATGATGCTGGCCGATGGCGGCGGCGTGCGCTTCGAGGTCAAGACGGCGGCGCGGCTGAAAATCGGACTCGATTATTTGCGTCACGATCAGTTCGATGCCGTGTTGCTCGATCTGTCTCTTCCGGACTGCTCGCGCGAGGAAACCATCGCGCGGGTCATTGCCACGGCGCCGCGCATTCCGATCGTGGTACTGACCGGCCTGGACGACGAGCGCATCAGCCGCGAGATCGTGAAACGCGGCGCGCAGGATTATCTGGTCAAGGGCCAGTTCGACGCACGCCTGCTCAGCCGGGCGCTCTTTTACGCGATCGAGCGCAAGCGCACCGAAGAGGTAATCGCCCGCGCCCGTGATGAAGCGCTTGAAGCGGTGGGGCTGAAATCGGCGTTTCTGGCCAACATGAGCCATGAAATCCGCACGCCGATGAACGCGATCATCGGCATGACGCGGATGCTGCTGGATACCTCACTCGATCCTGATCAACACGAATTTGCCGAGGCGGTATGGTCCAGCGCGCATTCCCTGCTTGGCATCCTCAACGACATCCTGGACTTCTCGAAGGTCTCCGCGGGCAAACTACGCCTCGACGAGGTCGAGTTCAGCCCCGGCGAGAATCTCGAAAGCGTGGTCGAGGCATTCGCCGAGCTGGTACAGAGGGGTGGGATCGAGATGGCGACCATCGTCGATGACGCGGTGCCCGCCAGCCTGCGCGGCGATCCGGTGCGGCTGCGGCAGGTACTGGTCAACTTAATCGGCAATGCGGTCAAATTTATTGAATCGGGCAACGTCTCGGTGACGCTCGAATGCGTTTCCACGACACGGACCGAGGCGGTGCTGCGCTGGTCGGTTCGAGACACCGGCCCGGGAATTTCACAGGAATCACAGGCGCATCTGTTCCAGGCGTTCTATCAGGCCGACTCCTCGAGCACGCGGCGCCACGGCGGAACCGGGCTGGGTCTCGCCATCTCGGCGGAAATCGTCGCGCGAATGGGCGGCGAGATAGGCGTCGAGAGCATCCCGGGGCAAGGCTCCAACTTCTGGTTCACCGCGCGCTTCAAGCGTCAGCCGGGCGACTCCGCCTCCGTCGCCGCGAGACCCAGCGCGCGCCTGCGCGGGATGACCGTGCTGCTGGCGGCGGCCGAGGGCTTGGGCGCGAGTTTCATGGCCCGGCAGTTGGAATCGTGGGGCGTCAAGTGCCTGCGCACGACCACCGCCGAGCAGACGCTCGAGACGATAGCGGCGCCGCGGCCGAGGATTCATATCGATGCGATCTTGCTTGCTTGCCAACTCGGCGCGATGGATGCGGTGGCGATGGCGCGCGAAATCTCTTCGCAGGCCGGATATTCGGGCACGCCGATGTTGGGCTTCTGCACGTTGGGCAAGCGTCCCGATGCCGCCGCGATGCAATCGGCGGGTTTGGGGGCGGCGCTGACGATGCCGGTGCGGCAATCACAACTCATAAGCTGGCTCAGCCATCTTGCCAATCGTTCATCGAATCATCCGCAGTCCGGGCGTACCGTGGACACCACGGGGAGCGGGCCGCGGCTCCGGCCGCTGCGCGAAATAGCGCAGTCGTTGCCCGCCGAGATTAGACAGCGGGCGCGAATTCTTGTCGCGGAGGATCACGCGGTCAATCGCAGGGTCGGGCTGAAGATGCTCGAGCGGCTGGGCTACCACGCGCACTCAGTCAGCAATGGGCGCGAGGCGCTCGAGGCACTGCGGCGCAACACCTACGACGCGGTTCTGATGGACTGCCAGATGCCCGAGATGGACGGCTACGAGGCGACGCGCCAGATTCGCCGCGAAATCGGGGATACCGCGAAAGTTGCGATTATCGGATTGACCGCGCACGCGCTGGCCGGCGACCGCCAGAAATGTCTTGACGCCGGGATGGACGATTATCTGAGCAAACCGTTCCTGCCCGAAGATCTGAACGCGATACTCTCACGATGGCTCCAGCGGCCCTCCGTGCCCGCGCTGCCCGCAGTCGCCGCGCCGCCGGCCGATCCGGCCGCGGCACCCGAGCCCGAGTCCATGCTCGAACCTCCCGCGATAGATTCCGAATCAATCCGCCATCTTGAGGCCGCCACCGACGACGGCGCGGAGTTCGTGCGCGAGCTGATCGGCGTGTTTTTGGCCGACCTCGATAATCGTCTCGGCGCGATGCGGCTAAGCGCAGAGGCCGGCGATGCGGGCGCTATCGCGCGGGCGGCGCACGCACTGAAGGGAAGCAGCGCCCACTTCGGCGCCAATCGCTTGGTCGCGTTATGCCGCGAGATCGAACAGCTCAGCCGCCGAGATTCGACGGATGCGGCAGCGGCGATGCTGGACGCGATCGAAGCCGAAAGCGCGCGGGTGCGAGTCGCGCTCGAGAATTATCGCACGCCCCCCGCCGCCGGTCCGGCGGACTGAATGCTGCCGGCGTGCGCGCCGCACGGCGGCCCTCGCCCCGTCAATTGATAGGGCCGCAACGGCATGATAATTCTTCCCTCTCCTGAAACCCCGATCTTCAGCCGGGCGGCGTACCCAAGTGGTTAAGGGAGAGGTCTGCAAAACCTCCATGCATCGGTTCGAATCCGATCGCCGCCTCCACAATCACCTTGCGCGCTGAGCGCGCCCCGCGCGCACGGTTCCCTGCATATGCGCCGGCTACGGCATCGGAACCGGCTCGACGGGGGTGGCGATCTTCATGTTGTTCTTGACGCTGAGGGTAACCTGGCAGGCCGGTTCCTCGCGTCCGTAGCAGATATTTGCGACGCTTTTGGGGTCGGGCTTCACGCGGGAGTATTTGTGGCAGACCCAGACCCCTGCGCGCTGACGATACATCGCTACCGTGAAGTAGCGGCCGGGTGCGAGCTTGCCGCTCTGGGTCACGCCGCGCAAGCCGAGCTCTTTGGATTCGGTGATATCGAAGCCGTCGTGCGCCGCGTTGGGCTCGTACTCCATGAAGAAGACTTGCCATTGCAGTCCGGCGCGTGCCGAGAGGTCGTAGTTCATCGCATGATCGGATGAAAAGACCGGTTTGTCGCGGCACAGCCATGGGCGCGCCTGTCCGGCGCATACCGGCTGCGCCATCGCGAACATCGTCAGTAGGAGGGCGATGGAAATACTGGTCCCGGTGCGGACGGTCATGCGGAGTTCTCCCTGCGGGCGGCTGGAATTCGGAATCAGCGCCACAAATTATATTTGCGTACGGGGACCGAGCTGCGCAATCCGCCCGACGATTTCGGCCAGGTTGGAGTCTTTGGGTGTGAACACTGCCCGCACGCCCATCGCGACGAGCCGCTTGCGGTCGGGCTCGGGGATGATGCCGCCCATGACGACGCGCACGTCGCCGGCGCCGCGCCGATCGAGTGCCGCGATGGTCTCGCGCGCGATCGCCATGTGCGCTCCGGCCAGGCTCGAGATCGCAAGCACGTCCACGTCTTCCTGAAGCGCCGTTTCGACCATCTGCGCGGCGGTCTGCTTGAAGCCCGCGAGCACCACTTCCATCCCGGCCTGCATGCAGGCATGGGCGAGGAGCTTGACGGCGTTGATATGGCCGTCAAGGCCCGCTTTGCCGAGCGCGATTTTCATCTTGTGGGGCGCGCGCGGTATTTCGAGTGACACGACCGCGCCGCGCGCCTCCAGGATTGGGGGCGTATAGCGTCCAGCGCTTGCGCGCACGATCGCGTCGGTCCATTCGCCGACGGTTGCGCCCGCGCGCGCCATGGCGAGGGTCGCATCCATAATCGGCGCTTTTGCGGCGGCGACCCGTTCGAGTGCGCCGCGCGCGCGCGCGACGGCGGCATTATCGCGGGCCGCGCGCCAGTGCCCGATCGCGGCGACGCGATCCTTCTCGATCGCGCTCTGGGCGCTGTCGTCCAAGTCTTGCGCGGCGGCCGACGCTTCGCGCGCCGGCGAGAGCAACCCGATCTCGCCAATGAAGGAGTTGACGCCGACCTGAACGATCTCGCCGGTCTCGAGCTTGCGCTGGCGCTCGGCCAGGGCGCGGGTCAGTTCGCCGGCGACAATTCCGATCGATCGCGAGTATCCGGCTGCGCGCAGCTCGATCGCGATCGATCGTGCGCGATGGGAAATCTCGCCAGTGAGCGCTTCGATCACGGTGCTGCCGGCAAAGATGTCGCCATATTTCGTGATTCCGGTTTCGTGCATCAGCACCTGTTGGGTACGCAGCGAAAGAGTTTGCTCGGCCTGGTCGGGCAGGGCGAGCGCTTCGCGGAAGCCGGGCAGCTGCAGCGCGTTGACGCGGGCCGCGGCGGAGATCGTGACCGGCAGGGCTTCGTATGCGATCCGGATTATATTGACCTCGGGCTGCTGTTCGGTGAGCGAGAGCGAGCGCACCTGGCATCCGGCTCGAAACGCGACCTCGGCGATGCCGTATTCGGATTGGCAGAGCTCGCTCCAGAGCTTGAAGTACGCGCGGATTTTGCAAATCTCCGGCACCAACTCGATTCCGCTGTTGATGAAGAACGAGATGCGGCGCACTGTCTGCTCGAACGCCTCGGGCGCAAGGGTCGCACGCAGCGCGTCAAGCAGCAGCATCGCATTGCCGAACGCAAAGCCGACTTCCTCAGCCGGGCCCGCGCCGCTTTCCATATAGTGGTAGCCGCAGCAATTGATCGGGTTCCAATTCGGGACCCGCTCGACGGCGAACTTGATAAGCTCGGTCGAGAGCCGAAACGACGTCTCGGGGTCAAAGATTGAAGTTCCGCGGGCGACGAATTCCTTCATCAAATCGTTCTGGGTCGTGCCGCGCAGCTCGGTCCAGGCGGTGCCATGCTTTTCCGCCACCACCAGATACAGCGCGAGCAGAAACGGCGCGGTCGCGTTGATCGTCATCGAGGTGTTGATCTGCCCGAGCGGAATTCCCTCGAGCAGCGCCTCCATATCCTGCCAGTGGCAGATCGAAACTCCAGCTTTGCCAATTTCGCCGGCAGCCACGGGCGCATCGGGGTCGTAGCCGTTCTGGGTGGGAAGATCGAACGCGATCGAAAGGCCGCGCTGCCCAGCCTTGAGGTTCTGATGAAAGCGCGAGTTGGCTTGGCGGGCGTCGCCAAATCCGGCGTAAGTCCGGATGATCCACGGTTCGCGCGCGCGCTCGGGTTTGCGCTCGGCCTCGCTCATGATCGAAGTCCTTTCGTTTGCGCTTGAAGTCGCCGGGCCCCGGAGTCCTGCGCTGAGCCTGACTTCCGCGGGCGCCGAGGGCTGGGCGAGATCAAGCCTATTTGCGCGGCTGTGCCAATTCCAGCGCGCCGCGCTCTAGCCGGGGAGGTCGATCGTAGGCTTTCCCACATCTAGGCATCGCGACGCCGACTTGGGTACGATCGGCGTGCCGAGTCCGTCGTCGCTGACGAACTGGTCCGCGTTGGGCGCGATTTCCAGCCCATGCGACGCGGCGCGGGATCGATAGGATTCGCAATCGCGCTCGGTCCGAAACATCCGCGAGCGCACGTTCCATTTCGAAATCGGCGCCCCGAGGTCGAATTTACCGATCGCATTCGGCGCCGGCGCGACGACCAAATACCATCCCGCGAGCGACAGCATGATCAAATGACTTAGTCTCATAGAAACCTCCGCGGTCAAGGTTGGGGGTTTCCCGAACTTGGCAGGCTTGTGGAGCACTACGCTTCGTTCCGGTCATCCCCGAGCGGTGGATGCCTCACTGAATCTAGATTCAGCCGCGAACTCAGAAACGAAGCAAGGGCTTCGACGAGGCCGCGTCCATTGAGATCGCGCAGCTCGGGGACGCCGAGCGGCGAAATTTTGGTCTCTCGCGCGATCCGTTCGAGTGCGGCGCGCTCGAGCCCGGCGCGGGCAATTTCGGCGCGCGCGATCTCTTCGAGATGCCTGCGCGCGTGAACGTCGGCGGATTTGGGATTGCCGCCGAGCAGTGTGGTGACGTCGGCGCTATCGAAATCCACGGTGGCGAGGCGATTGAAGAGCACGCCCGTCGGCGCGAGCTGCATCGCTTCGAGCGCCGCATGCATTTCGAGCACCTCGGACATCGCGAGCGAGTCGGCGGTGGTGACCTCGACCACCGCGCAGGTCTCGCGGTCGCGCAGCCAGTTGCCGATATTGGCGGCCTGGGTGCCGACCACGCTGGCACGGAAGGTCGCGCGCGCGGCGGCCGGCATCCGCAGTAGCGCGAGCGCCTGTCCGCTCGAGGGCGCATCGATGATGATCGAAGCCCAGGCATTGAGTCCGTGCTCGACGCGCCCGCTTTCGTAATAGATCTTGCCCAGCGCCATCAACTCGCGCAGACCCGGCGCCGCTTGCACGAAGAGCTGGTACAGCCGGCTCGCGACGACCGTGCGCAGCAGCACGCGCCCGGGCACCACGATTGCCAGATACTCCTCGAGCGCGTGGCTCCCGTCGAGCAGCATCGTGAACAGGTTTGGTCCCGCTTCGACGGGCGTGTAGGAGCGCTTGACGCCGAGTATCGCCGCCATCGGCGTGCGCGCGTCGGTCTCGATCAAAAGCGTCCGGGCGCCCGCTCGTGCCCGCGCGGTGGCCAGTGCGGCGGCAAGCGTGGTCTTTCCCACGCCGCCTTTGCCAAGCACAAAAATGACGCGCCGGTCGGGTAGCTCAGCGAGCATAGTGGGTGGGTATCGTCACGGGGCTGTGGGCGGCGGGCGGCGGCGCGCGCGGGAATCGAAGCGCGGCGGCGCGGTCGCGCGCTATCCTACCAGCGCAAAAGATTGGCGCCCCAGGTCAGTCCGCCGCCGCACGCATTGAGCATCACCAGATCGCCGTCATGAATCCGGCCCTGCTCGAGCGCTTCGTCCAGCGCGATCGGCACCGAGGCGGCCGACGTATTGCCGTAGCGCTCGACATTGATGAACACCTTTTCCGGCGGAAGGTGAAGCCGCTCGGCGACCGCCTTGATGATGCGCATGTTGGCCTGATGGCCTACGACCAGGCTCACGTCCTCGAGCTTCACGTGCGCCCGCTCGGCGACTTGGCGGCTTACTTCTTCCATGCTCTTGACCGCGATCTTGAACAGCTCGGGGCCTTTCATCTTGATCGCGTCGGCGGGGTCGCGCCGGCCTTCGGCGTCAAGCGTGGCGCGCACTCCCGTGGCGCGCAGCGAGAGCAGATTCCAATGCTGGCCCGAAGAGCGCAGCAGGCTGGCGAGCACGCCGCGCGGTCCCGGCTCGGAAACCATCACGGCCGCGCCGGCGCCGTCGCCGAACAGCACGGCGGTGCGGCGATCGCTCCAATCGACAAAGGTCGAAAGTGCGTCGGCGCCAATTACCAGGACCCGGGAAAAATCTCCCGCGCGCATGTGCGCGTCGGCCACCGAAAGCGCATAGACGAATCCCGAGCACGCCGCCGCGACGTCAAAGGCGGGAATCGAATCCGCTCCCAGCAGATTCTGTACCTGGCACGCGAATGACGGAAAGGCGAACTCCGAGGACACCGTTCCGGTGATGATCGCGTCAAGGTCCGATGGCTTGAGACCCGCGCGCTCGAGTGCGATTCGGCTCGCGGTGAGCGCGATTCCCGCCAAGCCCTCGTCCGAGCGGAGCGTGTAGCGTTGGCCGATTCCGGTGCGCGAGCGAATCCATTCGTCGGAGGTTTCCATGAAACGCTCGAGATCCTGATTGGTCACCGGGGTGCGCGGCAGCGCGCGTCCGGTCGCGATGATTCTGGAACCCATTGGCGCAAAAACCTAACTTGCGGGCCGGAAGGCCAGCGTGGTGTTGGTGCCGCCGAACCCGAACGAATTGTTGAGCCCGATTCGGATTTTCGCGGGACGCGCCTGGTTGGGCACGTAGTCTAAATCGCATTCGGGATCCGGATGCTCCTGGTTGATGGTGGGCGGGATCATCCCGCGTTGGATTGCGAGGATCGTGTAAACCGATTCGATCGCGCCCGCGGCGCCGAGCGTGTGGCCGGTCATCGACTTGGTCGAACTGATCGGAACTTTGGCGGCGCGCTCGCCGAAAACCTTCTTGACCGCATGGGTCTCCGCGATATCGCCCTGCTCGGTCGAGGTGCCGTGGGCGTTGATGTAATCGACTTCGTTGGGATCCAGGTCGTTTTCCTCCAGACACATCTGCATGCATCGCGCCGCGCCCCGTCCCTCCGGAGCGGGCGACGTGATGTGGTAGGCGTCGGAGTTGGCGGCGTATCCGCAGATTTCGGCCATAATCGATGCGCCGCGCGCGAGCGCCGCCTCGCGCTCTTCGATAATCACCGCCGCCGCGCCCTCGGACATCACGAAGCCGTCGCGATCCTTGTCGAACGGACGGCTGGCCTTCTCGGGCGCGTCGTTGCGCGTCGATAGCGCGCGCATCACGCAGAAGCCTCCTACCCCCAGTGCCGTCAACGCGGCCTCTGAGCCGCCCGCGATCGCGGCGTCCAGATATCCGAGCCGGATCATCCGGTACGCCTCGCCAATCGCGTGGCTGCCCGAAGCGCACGCGCTGGTGGTCGTGAAGCTTACGCCGCGCGCGCCATAGCGAATCGAGATTTGGCCGCAGGCGAGATTCGAGATCAGCTTGGGGATGAAAAACGGAGTGATGTGCCTGAGCCCGGTGGCGAGGAATTGCTTGTGATACTCCTCGATGGTGCACAAGCCGCCGATTCCGTTGCCTATCAGGACGCCCACGTTGTCGGCGTTCTCGTCGGTGATCTTGAAGCCCGACTGGCGCATCGCCTGCTCGCTTGCGGCGACGGCGTATTGGATGAACAGGTCCATCTTCTTCACGTCGCGCTTCTCGATCCAGTCCTCGGGATTGAATCCCTTGACCTCGCCCGCGATCTTGGCCGAGAACTGCGCCGTATCGAAGCGCGTGATGGGACCAATGCCCGACTGCGCCTTCATCAGCGCGCCCCAGTTATCCTCGAGTCCGATTCCGAGCGGAGTCACCAGGCCGGCGCCTGTCACGACCACGCGGCGATCCAGTATCTTTCTCATCGATGCCCTAGTTTCCTCCGGGGGCGATGACACCCATCATGGCCCAAATCCGAATCAGGGAAAAGCAGGCGTGGGCGACAATCTGCGCGATTCGCGTTTTCACCTGCTCAACTTGAACGGCGGGGCGAACAAATGAAACAATCGATGTGTGAGTCACGATAGCGTAGCGCTGGATTCATTTCTCAAGCTTGCCGACAGTCTGGGCGAACTCGAGGTCGTGATTGGTCCGGCCGCGCGGACCGCCGTGGCCGAGGTGCGCGACGGATTGCGCCGGGCGGTCGCGATGCGCGATCAGGGCGACCTGCCGGCGGCGATTGTGGCGATTCGCGCCGCGATGGAGCGGCTGGCCCGGCTAGGTGCGGAGCTGGATCCTTCCGAGGGTGCGATGATGCGCGCAATCGCCGAACGCTTCACCGCCGCACTCGCATTGGGCGACAAGGGTAACGCCAAGGGCGCCGTCACTGTGATGCGCGGCAGGGCCGGCGACATCCGCAAACTCAAGGACGACGACAATCAATGGTAGCGCCCGGGGTAGCGCCCGGCGCGAGCGCGGTTTCGCGCCTCCGTGCGACTTCAGGCTCTGCTCAATCTTCTGTCTAACTTTTCCCGCGACCCCGGAGTTAAATCGTGGCAACCGCAGCCGACATAAAAATTGACCGCCCCCAACTCGATCAACTTTGCATCAATTCGATCCGCGTCCTGACCATCGATGCCGTCCAGAAGGCCAACTCGGGACATCCGGGGATGCCGATGGCGATGGCGCCGGCGGCGTATCTGCTGTGGACGCGCTTCATGCGCCATAATCCTAAAAATCCAAAATGGTTCGGACGCGATCGCTTCGTGCTCTCGGCGGGACACGGCTCGATGCTGCTGTACTCGCTGCTCTATCTGTCCGGGTACGGGCTCTCGCTCGACGAGATCAAGCGCTTTCGCCAACTTGGTAGTCTCACGCCCGGACATCCTGAGTATCCCCACACTGTCGGCGTCGAAACCACGACCGGTCCGCTCGGGCAGGGCTTCGGCAATGGAGTCGGGATGGCAATCGCCGCCAAGCACATCCAGGCCCGCTTCGGCTCCGCCGCCGCCGAGCTTTTCAGCCATCGCGTCTTCGCGATCGCGAGCGACGGCGACCTGATGGAAGGCGTCGCGAGCGAGGCCGCATCGATCGCCGGGCATCTGGGCCTGGGTAATATCGTTTACCTCTACGATGACAACCACGTCACGATCGATGGTTACACGGATATCTCGTTCTCCGAGGACGTGTGCAAACGCTTCGAGGGTTACGGCTGGCATACCCAGGTGGTCGAGGACGCGAATGACCTGCGCGCGCTGTCGGCGGCGATCGAAAACGGAATCGCGGAAACCTCGCGCCCCTCGCTGATCCGGGTCCGCTCGATAATCGGATACGGCAGCCCGCATCGCGAAGGCACTCCCAAGGCGCACAGCAATCCGCTCGGCGTCGAGGAGGTGAAGCTGACCAAGGAATTCTACGGATGGCCCGTCGAGCCGGCGTTCTACGTTCCCGACCAGGCGCTGGCCGAGTTTCGGCGCTGCCTCGAGCGCGGTGAGGAGTTTGAGAACGAATGGAACTCGCGCTTCAACGGCTGGTCGAAGACCAACGCTGCGGAAGCGGACGCGTTTAGCCGTATGCTCGACGGCGAATTGCCGGCAGGATGGGACGCGGCAATTCCGCTTTTCACTCCTGCCGACACGCTGGCGACGCGCGAATCCGCGTCCAAAGCTGAGGCCGCAATCACGGCAAAAGTATGGGGCTTGTTCGGCGGCTCCGCGGATTTGAACGAATCGACCTTCACCGATGTAAAGGACGGCGGCGACTTCGAGAAGGGAAGCTACGCGGGGCGCAATCTTCACTTCGGCATCCGCGAGCACGGGATGTGCTCGATCGTGAACGGAATCGCGTTGCACGGCGGGTTCATCTCGTATGGTTCGTCGTTCTTTGTCTTCACAGATTATTGCCGCGCATCGATTCGGCTGGCCGCGTTGATGGGAATCCATGCGGTCTTCGTCTTCACCCACGATTCGATCGGAGTCGGCGAAGACGGACCAACCCATCAGCCGATCGAGCAGCTCAGCGCCATGCGCGCGATTCCAAACCTGACTGTGATCCGTCCCGGTGACGCGAACGAGGCCGCCGAGGCATGGCGCGCCGCGATGACGCATCAGGGCGGCCCGGTGATGCTGGTGCTGTGCCGGCAAAAGGTTCCCACCATCGATCGCACCAAAACCGCATCACAAACCGGCGTTGCTCGAGGCGCTTATGTTCTGTGCGAGACCTCCGGCAAGACCGCCGATCTGATCCTGCTCGCGACCGGCTCCGAGTTGCATCTCGCGCTGGGCGCGAAGGAGCAGCTCGAAAAACAGGGCAAGGCGGTCCGGGTGGTTTCAATGCCGAGCTTCGAGCTGTTCGAAAAGCAGGACGCAGCCTATCGCGATTCGGTGCTGCCGCCCAAAATTCGCAAGCGGCTGGCGATCGAGGCAGGCGTGCCGATGTGTTGGTACCAGTGGGTGGGACTCGATGGAGACGTCGTCGGGATGACCAGCTTCGGGGCGTCGGGGCCTTACCAGGATGTGATGAAGCACTTCGGCTTCACGGTGGAAAACGTCGTCGCCCGCGCCCAGCAACTGCTGGCGCGCTGACGGAGCGCACGCAATCGAAGGGACGGGGCGCTCAGTTTATGGAGGGAGTGCCGCGGCTCGCCATGCGCGTGAGGCCGGTCCTGTCTATCGACCCGAGACGTAGCCCAGCACGTGACCCGCAAGCCCGGCTAAGAGCCGCTTCATAGTGAGGTCGTCGGCAGGTTCGCGATACGCGCCCCTTGGACCTCCAGCGGCGGTTGCAAGAATCAACGCGGCGCGGTCATAAATCTTTTCCAAAAGCAGTCGCCTGAGGAGCAGCTCGTAGCGTGCGGCGTACGACGAGCCTTGGAACTCAGCGAATGCTCCGAAATGTGGCTCTTTGAGCGCAACCGGCGTCAATGACTGCGGAGACTCCTCCAACAGCATCACCCATCCGAGCCACGGGCGCGGCTGAGCCCGTCCGAAGGCGCCCTCGCGATATGCGGTCCACAAGTCAACTGCGCTCCCCAGCGCCTCTTCAGTGCGATTATTGAAATTGTTGCCGAACGAAGGTCCCGTCTGCGACTTGAACTCGATTGCCGCGATCAAGTGTTCGTCGTGGATCACGAGCATGTCCCATCTCTTGGTGGGCCGAAAGTATCCCGGCAGTTCCAGCCTGTCGTGCGAATAGATACTCGCTTCGGGCAGGTCGTTGTGCACCAGAATTTTTTGGACCAGATCGCAAAACCCGTCCATCTGTTTTCCACCCGTGACCGCGGCCCGCCCACCCCTGTCAGCATCGCCGGATTTTTGCTTTTGAGATTGTCGATTGAGTGTTCGCCAATAGTGGGCGACGGCTTTCTTCAGGAGATCTTCGGTCCGAGGAAGTGCGTTTCGCATCAGCCGCGGTTGAGCTCAGCCCGCGCTTACTGAACAGGCGGCAAAAAGGCTGCTGGCACTTTCCTCGATACGCCGGCGGGCCATCGCAAAGTAGTGCGAGTCCACTTCGACTCCGATGCTGTTTCTTCCGGTTCGCGATGCCGCGACGCTGGTTGTGCCACTACCGAGGAAAGGGTCGAGGACCGTGTCTCCAACGAAGCTGAACATCCGAATCAATCGCTCGGCGAGTTCCAACGGGTATGGGGCCGGATGCTCCCGGGTTGAAGCCCCGCCCAACCCCTCCCAGATCTGCTGAAACCACTCCTGATGTTTAGCGGCCGGGATCAGGCTAAGTATTCGAGTTGGGACCGACGGCGTGCGATATCCCCCAGGCTTTCTTTCCATGAGGATGAATTCTATGTCGTTCTTCACCACTGCGTTTGGCTCAAATGGCTTGCCCAGAAAACGCGAACCATTATCAACCTCGTACGCCGCGTTGGCGATCTTGTGCCAAATGATGGGGGCGAGATTGTCAAACCCGAGCTTTCGGCAGTGGTCCTGTATCGAAGCGTGAAGTGGAACCACCGTGTGCCGTCCTTCATTCTTTCGGCGAGAGAGGCACACGTCACCCACCACACAAATTAGGCGTCCCCCCGGCACCAGAGCCTGGTAACATTGCTTCCACACTTGATCGAGGTCGCTGAGAAACGAGTCGTAGTCCGCCACCGCGCCAAGCTGCCCAGGACTGTCGCGGTATTTCTTAAGAGTCCAGTAGGGGGGTGAGGTGAGGACGAGATGAACCAGCGACGGCTCGGGCAACTCCATCTTGCGAGCGTCGCGCAGGAGCAGTTCGTGACTGGTGGGGATCAGGCGAACCGCATCCGCGATCCTGGCGGTTAGCACGGGGTTTTTTGCAATTGCGGGAATTTCCGTTTGTGGGTTCAGAATGTTTGCCAATTCCTTTGGCAGATATTCCTCATGGCGAATCTCATTGCTCAACCGGCTTGGTTCGTCCCCGCGTTTGCTCGCCGCCGACTTCATACCCGCCATGATCCATCGCGTACTGTCCGGTTTCAAGGCACACCCGTCCCGCGGCCATCTGGAACGCGGGCGGCGATCTCCGCTAACCTAGCGGTACATATTATCCGCGAGAGACTGATGACCGAGCCCAAAATTATCGTGCTTGATGATCCCGAATCGGTGTCCGTCCATGCCGCCGAGGAGATCGTGCATTACTCGGGCGAGGCGGTATGCACCCACGGCGAGTTCACGATCGCGCTTGCCGGTGGCCACACCCCGGCCCGGGTTTACGAGCTGATCGCCGAACGTTTCAAGCTGAGCGTTGACTGGAAGGAAGTGCGGATTTTCTGGGGCGATGAACGCTGCGTCCCCGCCGACGATCCGTTGTCGAACTACGCGATGGCCAGCCACGCAATGCTCTCGAAGCTGCCGCTCAAGCCCGCGCAAATCCATCGCATCCCGGCTGAACTCGCTCCCGAGGCGGCAGCGCTTGCCTACGAGGATGAACTCAAGCGTGCGTTCAATCTCGCCGAGGGTGAACTTCCGCGCTTCGATCTGATCATGCTCGGCCTCGGCGAAAACCGTCACACGCTGTCGCTGTTTCCTGGCGATACCAGCGCCCTCGCCGAGACGCGCCGCCTGGTCATTCCGGTCAAGGTCCAGGCCGAACCGCCGCTGCGGGTCACGTTCACCTTCCCGGTTGCGAACCATGCGCAGCGGTTGATGTTTATCGCCACCGGTACGGCGAAGGCCGCGGCGGTCCGCGACGTGATCGAGGGACCGCGCGATCCCGCGCGGTTTCCGGCGCAAATGATCGCACCCGAAGATGGCGAGATCGTATGGATGCTCGACAAGGCGGCTGCGAGCCTGCTGAGCCCGCAATGACTATTGTGTCTCCTATCCGGCAAACTTCGAGCACGTGCGGGCGCCCGGGCGCGCGCTATCGTTAGGACAGGAACCCATCGATGCTTCGCTTCGCGCTGCGCCATTTTACCGCGATCTTGATCTTCATCGTGCTTGGATGGTGGCTCGGGTTTTACATTCCGAATTCGCCCACCTGGTCCGTTCTGCGGCTCAAGCAGGCGATCGACGCGCGCGACGGCGACGCCGCCTCTCGATACGTCGATTTTCAGAGCGTAGTCACGGCGGCGGGCCAGCAGATGGTCCAGGAGCAGGCGGGCAAAAACCCGCTTGGCGCGCTGGTCGGGCAGGCAGCGGTCGCGATGCTGTCGAAACCAGCCGCCGAGCTGGTTGAAGCGCAAGCCAGGCAGAACGTCGAGGACGGAGATCGCAACCTGCGGATGCCGGCGGCGGCGGTGTTGGGCTCGATCGTACTGATGCATCGCAGCGGCGACACGGCCTACACCCGGTTCACCGACCGCAAGCAGCGCACCTGGGGGGTTCACTTCAAGCGCGAAGCCGGCGTTTGGAAGATTACCGAGGTCGAGAATTTCCAGCAGATCCTGGACCGGCTCGAACCGCACGGGCAAAAGCAGTTGGCGCCGCCGCCGTAACCCGGCGCACTGGTCTGTGCGCGGCTTAACCGGGGTACGTTTACTCCGCCGCGCGGAGCCGCTACAATAACAGCGCGCGGGCGAACCGGCACGGCTCGGCCGCGCTTTAGCATCCGCTCCCAAAACATGCGACGACAGGACATCCGCAATCTGGCAATCGTGGCGCACGTTGACCACGGCAAGACCACTCTGGTGGACGCGATGCTGCGTCAGTCGGGAGTGTTCCGCGCCAACGAAAATGTGCAGGACCGCGTGATGGACTCGTTCGCGCTCGAACGCGAACGCGGCATCACGATCATGGCCAAGAGCACCTCGATCGTGTGGGGCTCGACGCGCATCAATATTGTTGATACTCCGGGCCATTCCGATTTTGGCGGCGAAGTCGAACGCACGCTATCGATGGTTGATGGAATTCTGCTGCTGGTTGACGCCTCCGAAGGACCGCTGCCGCAGACCCGCTTCGTGCTCAAGAAGGCGCTCGAGGCCGGGATGTCCGCGATGGTCTGCATCAACAAGATCGATCGCTCCGACGCGCGTTCGGCTGAGGTTTTGGACGAGGTTTACGATCTATTCATCGATCTGGACGCCAATGACGCGCAGCTCGATTTCCCGGTCTTCTACACCAACGCCCGCACTGGAACCGCGACCCGTAAGCTTGAAATTCCGGGAACCAACTTAAGCCCGCTGTTCGACGCGATCGTCGAGCATCTGCCCGGTCCCGAAGTAGATCCCGACGCGACCTTGCAATTGCAGGTCAACAATCTCGATTACGACGACTACGTCGGGCGGCTAGCGATCGGCAGGATGCTCGCGGGTTCAATCGCCGCCGGGCAGAACTGCTCGCTGTGCCGGCTCGACGGTTCGCGCGTCACCGTCAAGATCGCGCATCTCTACTCGTGGCAGGGGCTCAAGCGGGTCGAGGCTCCGTCGGCCCGGGCCGGCGATATCGTGATTGTCGCTGGGCTCGAGGACGTGGCGATCGGAGAGACGATCGCGGATCTCGAAAACCCGCGTCCGCTTGCGCCGATTCGGATCGACGAGCCCACGGTCGCGATGACCTTTTCGGTGAATAACTCGCCGTGGGCCGGCCGCGAAGGCGACTACGTCACCTCGCGCAAGCTCGGCGAGCGGCTCGATCTTGAATCACGGCGCAACGTCAGTATCCGCGTCGAGCAGCTCTCGCCCGACGCGTGGCGCGTGATGGGACGCGGTGAGCTGCAGCTCGCGGTGATCGTCGAGACCATGCGGCGCGAGGGCTACGAGCTCCAAGTCTCGAAGCCCACCGTGCTCACCCGCCAGTCCGGCGGCCAGGTGCTCGAGCCGATGGAATTGCTGATGGTGGACATCCCGGAAGATTATATCGGCGTGGTCACCCAGCTTCTGTCGGTGCGCAAGGGAAAGATGCGCACGATGGTCACCCACGCGGGCGGCCGGGTGCGGCTGGAATACGACGTGCCGGCGCGCGGGCTGATCGGCTTTCGCGGGAAATTTCTGGAGAACACCCGCGGCAGCGGCGTGATGAATTCGCTCTTCAACGGCTACGCGCCGTGGGCGGGACCGATCCTGTCGCGCGCCAACGGCGCGATGGTTTCCGATCGCGAAGGCGCCGCGACCGCGTACGCCATCTTCCATCTGCAAGAGCGCGGGCGCTTTTTCATCTCGCCCGGCCAGCCGGTTTACGAAGGGATGATCCTCGGCGAGTATTCGCGCGAGATCAATCTGCCGGTCAACGTGTGCCGCGAAAAAAAGCTCTCGAACATGCGCGCCACCGGGCACGATGAAGCGGTCCGCATATCGCCCGCCCGCCCGATGACGCTCGACCTGGCGCTCGAGTGGATCGACGAAGAGGAGCTGGTGGAAGTGACGCCCAAGTCGGTCCGCATGCGCAATCGGGTTCTCAAGACCGCGCTTCGCAACAAGCATCGCGCCGGTTTTTCGGAATCGACCGGCGAGGAAATGGCCGAGGGCGACTAGGCGCGGCCCGCGCCACGCGCCGCCACGCACCCATCAGGCGGACCTTCGGAATCCGAGCGGGCAAGAATGCGAATCCTGCGGCTCGCCACGATTGTTCTCGTCTCCACCGTGGTCGTGCTGGCCGCGGCCGCCGTCGGTATCTATTTGAACCGCGCACGATTGGTTGACGCGATGCTGGTTGCGGTTAAGAACCGCACTGGTCTCGAAATTGCCTACGCCACCCCGCACCTTCATCTGCGCGACCATCTGGTAATCGATCTCGACCATCCGCACGTGGTCGGTGGGTACGACGAAGTAGTCACGCTGGCGCGCATCCGCGCGACTATTAGCTACCACGCGCTGCTGTTCTCGCACGGGATACCGCTGACGGCGCTGACGCTCGACAGTCCCGACATCACAGTGCCGATGAGCGCTTCCGATTTGGCCGCCGTACCGTTGCCACGCCCCGGCGCCGAGGCGGTTCAGGGACTGCTTATTCCGCTTCACGATCTCGGCAACGTCGCCTGGCGGATCGAGATCACCAACGCCACGGTCCGCGATTCGAGCGGTGTCGCGGTTGTCGATCGGGTCGGGATGACAGCGTATCGCAAGCATTGGGATTCCGCCGTATGGCACGTTTCGTTCGACGCACGGGTGGTGCGCCAGCCGATCGCGGGGCTTCGGATCGCGGGACATCTGCGCGGGGGCGTCGGCCGCGAGACGCCGCGGCATCAGGTCGCCAGCGGAAAAATTATGTACTGGAACGCCGCCCTGGACGCGCTTACGGCTAAGGGCGTGCTGCATGCCGACGGCGAGAGCGCCGGAAAGATTGTTTTCGCGCTCGCCGACGACGGCAGTGCGAGCGGCAACGCCGAGTTGAGCGTCAAGCAGCTCGCGCTCAGCGGCAAGGATTTGACCGGCGCCGATCGGCTGGGCGGCTATTCCGCCAGCTTCGAGTTTGTCGCGTCACCGGGGGTTTCGACGCTCAGCCGATTGGTCATAAACCATGGCGGCGCGGAGATCCTCTCCGGCGACGGCCAGGTCCAGGATCCGTTTGGCGGCAATCCGCAGGTCACCATTCATCTTTCCGGCGTATCGGTCGATGCGGCTGCGGTGCGCGCCCAGCTCGACCGCATCCGCGAGGTTCCGCGCTCGGTCAGTGCGGCGCTGAGTCAGGTGAGTGCCGCCAGGATGTCGCTCGGCAGCGCCGCGTTCACGACCACCGTCGCGAAGTTCCGCACCAATCCGCTCGCCGCGATTCGAGAGGGACTCGAGTTCTCTGCTGCGCTCTCGAACGCCGCGTTTCCATTGCCGGGCGACTGGCGCTTGCCGCCAGTATCGAATCTGGGCGTGGCGCTGCACTACCAGGGCGGTGTCATGACCGCCACTCAAGGCTCCGCGACTCTAGGACGTTCGCAGCTAAGCGATATCGCCGTGCGGCTCGAGCTCGCCGGGGGGCTCAATCGGATCCCCTACCGGCTCGCGTTCAAGGCCGACGCCGACGTGGCCGAACTTTTCCCGGCTGGGATGCGCGCGATGCAGGCGCTCAAAATTGAGGCGCGCAGGCGGCTCACAGCGGTGCGCGGCAGAATCGGAATCACGCTCGACGCCAATGGCACCCTCAATCCTGATTCGCCGGCGCCTCCCGACAAGTATCAGCTAAGGCTCGAGGCCAATCGGCTTGTGCTGACGGTGAAGGGCACTCCCGCGCCGGTCGAATTCCGCCGCGGCGTGATCACCGTCAGTCCCGGCAGCGTCGCGATCGATCACATCGCGCTGGCGACCTCGGGCGGCGACGGCACCGTCAACGGTACCCTTGGCTTTGACGGCGCCGGTATCCACGTGCGCGACGCCGCCATCGACATTCATCAAATGGAAGCCGGGCTGTGGCTGGCGCTGGTGATTGATCCTTCCGACCTGGAGGTCAGCGGTCCCATCGGCGGCAAGCTGGTCCTGCGCGCCGATTCCCTCCGGCGCGGCGAGCTGACCGCCAACGGCAAACTGGTCCTAAGCAAGGGCGAGGTCCGCTTTGGGTTCATGCGCTCCCCGATGATCGTGCAGGGAGTCACTTTTTCCTTTACCCGGCACTCGGTGGTGGTCGCGATGCCGGCCTCGACCCTCGAGGGGCAACCGCTCACGTTTCAAATGTCGATCGCGGATCTCGAGCATCCAATCCTCCGGATCGACGCCGACGTGCAAGTCCTCGATTTCGAGGTGATGAAGTTTATCCGGATGCCGTGGTCGCCGGCCACGCCGCCCACCCATTTTCCGCTGCCGGTCAGGGGCTTTGTTCGCGTGCACAAAGGCCGCCTTGGGGTCTTCCCGATGACCAATATCCGCGGCGACTTCAGTTACGACCACGGCGCCTGGCGGGTGTGGAAGTTTTCCGCTGACTCGTTTCGCGGCAAGATCAACCTCGAAATAGTCGGCCGCGAAAAGGACGATTGGATCCATGTCACCGGCAAGGTCGCGAACATCGACGCGGCCCCGCTGTTCATGCTGTCGGGCAAGCGCAAGGAATCTCCCGTCCTCGGCAGGATGTGGGTTGCGGTGGACCTGTGGGCCGACACCAATTCCGACTTTTTCCAGACTCTCGCCGGCAAGATCTCGCTCACGATGCGCAACGGCACCATCAATCGCTTCACCGTGATCTCGCGGATGCTCGCGTTGATCGATCTCAAAAGCTGGATCACCGCGAAATTTCCTGATCCCACCGTCTCGGGCTTGCCGTTCGACGCCATCTTCGTCGACCTGAAAGGCGTCCGCGGCGAGTTCTGGAACGAGCAGTTTGTGATTCAGGGTTCCGTGATGACCATCACGGGCGCTGGCAGCATCAACTTCGGCGACAGCACGATGAACATGAGCTTCGCCCTGTATCCGTTCGGCACCGTCAATTGGCTGGTCAGCAAGATTCCCGTGATTGGCGGCAATGTGGCCAGCGGCACCAGTGAATTGCTGGCCGCCTACATGCACGTCTACGGACCCATCGACAACCCGTCGATCATGCCGATGCCGATTCACACGGTCACCGAGTTCGTGAAAAAAACCCTGGCCATTCCGATCAATATCATCCGCCCCAACACCATCAAGTGAGCGCCGCCGCGCGCGGCGGATGCTTGGACTGGTCTGGATACACGGCTAAAGTAAATCCGCTGGAACACGCCTGGAAGTCCACGCCCGATGATCGAACTGACCCTGTACACGCGCCGCGAGTGCGGACTGTGCCGCGAGATGGAAGAAGTAATCGAGGCGGAACTGCCGCGCTTCGACGCGCGCCTCGAACGGATCGAGATCGACGCCAATCCCGATCTCGAGACGCTCTACGGGCAGGAGGTTCCGGTTCTGTTCGTGAATCGGCGCAAGGCGTTCAAGTTCCGATGCACCGGGCGCGAGTTCAGAAAGCGCTTGCTGCGCGAGGTGCGGCGCTAAGCGCGCATCGGAAATTGGTGGAACCATGATCAGGATCGCTATCTCAGGCACCGGCGCGATCGCCGAGCGAGCGCACATTCCCGCGCTGCTCGGCATCCCTGATTTCCGGATTGTCGCGCTCCAGAGCCGGACGATCGAACGCGCGCGCCGCACCGCCAGCGCCATGTGGCCCGATACCGCCGCGCGTCCCGCCGTTTACGCCGACTTCGCCGCGATGCTGGCGGGTGAGGCGCCTGACGCGGTTGTGATCCTGACGCCAAACCATCTGCACTACGAATACACGGTGGCGGCGCTCGCCGCGGGCGCCCATGTGCTGTGCGAAAAGCCGATGGCGCCCAACCCGGCCGACGCGCGGCGCATGGTCGACACCGCCCGCGGCGCCGGACGCGTCCTGATGGTCGCGATGCAGCGCCGCTACGGCGCGCTCGAAGCCGCCGTCAAACGCGCGCTCGACTCCGGCGCGATCGGCACGCCGCACTTCATCCGCGCGCGCCTCTCGCATGGCGGCCCGCATGAATGGGCGCCAGGACAGGCCTGGTTCACGACGCCTGGCCAGGCGGGAGGCGGCGCGATGCTTGATCTCGGAGTGCACATCGCCGACCTTGCAATCTGGTATTTGGGCGCGGTCGAGGCGGTCGATGGACAGCTTGCCACCCTCGGCAAGCCACTCGAGGTCGAGGACACGGGGGTTGCGATATTGCGCTTTAGCTCCGGTGCGCTCGGGGTGCTCGAGGCGAGCTGGAGCAGCACTCCGGGGCTTTCCGCGCTCGAGATATACGGCGCCGAGGGCAGGGTGATGATCGGCTATCCGCGCAATGACGTTTCGATCCTTCGCGCCGATGGCGCTGAGGCGCCCGGCTTCACCCGTGCGGAAATCATGGCGGCGTTCGACCCGCGCGACCTGCTCGCGCCATTTCGCGCCCTCGCCGCAAATTTCGCCGCTGCGATCGCCGGCCGCGCCGCCCCGCATCCGGACGGCGCCGACGGCTTGCGCGCGGTCGAGGTGATCGATGCTTGCTACCGCTCGGCGCGAACCGGAGCGCGGGTCAGGATGTCATTAGGGTGACTTCCCAAAAGATAATTCACAAGCAAAGCCGGCCCGAAGCAGCAAGGAATCCGCAAGCGGCGGCGATGTTTCGCAGCTCGATCGATCGGATGGCGCCGTACACGCCGGGCGAGCAACCGCGCGCCGGCGAGCGGCTGATCAAACTCAACACCAACGAAAATCCCTATCCGCCTTCACCGAAAGTCCGCCGCGCGGTCCAGACGTCCGCGCGTGATTCCCTGCGCTTATATCCTGCTCCCCGCGCCGACCGGTTTGTCGCCGCCGCGGCACGTGCGTACCGCCTCCCGAGCGCGATGATCCTGGCCGGCAACGGCTCTGATGAGCTGCTCGCGATGCTGTTTCGCGCCGCGCTCGGACGCGGAGACAAGGTCGCCTATCCGGTGCCGACCTATTCGCTTTACGACACGCTGGCCGAAGTTCAGGAAGCGCGGGTGGCTCGGATTGCGTTCGACGCCGGCTTCGCGCTTCCGCTCGGGCAGTTGGCGCGCGCGCGCGCGCGTCTGACGATAGTGTGCAATCCCAATTCCCCCTCGGGCAGCTTCACCCCGGTGGCGAAGCTCGCCGCGCTGGCGCACGCGCTTGACGGACGCCTGCTGGTGATCGATGAAGCCTACGTCGATTTTGCCGCGGACCACGCGCTACGTATTCTGCGGCGTCATCCGAACCTGGTGATTCTCCGCACTTTGTCGAAGTCTTTTTCGCTGGCCGGGATGCGCCTGGGCCTGTGCTTCGCTCATCCGCGGGTTATCGAAGCCCTGCTTAAAGTCAAGGATTCCTACAACCTCAGCAGGATATCGCTTGCGGCGGGCGCCGCCGCGCTTGACGACCTCGCATGGATGCGGCGCAATGTCGAGCGCGTGAAGTCCACGCGCGCGCACGCAATCGCGCGCCTTTGCCGGCTTGGGTTTGAGGTGGCGCCGTCGGAGTCGAATTTCGTTCTGGCGCGGATGCCGGGCCGCGACCTTGGACCGATCGCGCGCGCGCTGCGGAAATCGGGAATCCTGGTGCGGCACTTCGCGACCCCGATGCTGCGCGACGCGCTGCGCATCTCGATCGGAACGCCCCGCGAGATGCGCGCCCTGTATCGCGCGCTCGGATCGCTCCTGGCCTCAAATTCCCCGCGTCCCCGCGGCCGGCGATGAGCAGAATCGGCAACCTGTTCGGCGGCTTCCGCAAACAGCGCCGATCCTCACCTGACCCGTCCGCGGGCGCGAGTGTCACGTTCGAGTGGATCGTCGCCGGCCTTGGAAATCCCGGCGGCGACTACGCGCGTTCCCGGCATAACGCGGGGTTCATGACCCTCGAGCATCTTGCGCGCGGCACAGGCGCTCAGTTTGGCCGCCGGCGTTTCTCCGGCGTGACCGCGGAGACCGTGCTCGCGGGGCATCGCGCGATCCTGCTCGAGCCCGAGACCTTTTACAATGCTTCCGGGGAGTGCGTCGCGGCGCTGCTCGGCTACTTCAAAACTCCACTCGAACGGCTGATCGTGGTCCACGACGAGATGGACCTCGAAGCGCATCGCCTGCGTATCAAGCGCGGCGGCGGCGACGCCGGAAACCGCGGGGTACGGTCGATCACCGACGCGCTCGGGAGCCGGGATTTCATCCGCGTGCGGATCGGAATGGGGCATCCGCAGGGGGACGACGATCCGCGCGACTATCTGCTGCGCCCAATGCGCGCGGCCGAGATGAACGAGCTTGCGCCGACATTGGCGCGCGCGGCCGAGGCGGTCGAAGCAATCGTGGGCGAGGGGCTCGAGCGGGCGATGGGCCGGTACAACCAACGCGCATAGGCGGGCTTGGCGCGGCCATTGCGGTCTCAGAATAATGTAGGGAAAGTAATCCGAGCGGTATATTAACTAAGAGATATTTAATGTGTCTATAAGTTGACAATCGCGCTATTCGTGCGCTAGGTATGCCTCAATGGCTCCGCTGATCCGGCATTAGAGGGAACCGCGGATGCCCGCTCCGGAGCGCCGCACCGATACTTTCCGCGCGGCGGCTCGAAAAATGAGGGTGCGCATGAATCGGGAATTGAGAGCGAGGTTCAGGTCGGCTGCCGCGGCGCTGCGGTTTTTCTTTCGCTTGAGCGCGTTGCTGCGCGGCACGGCCATCCATCCGCATCCGAGTTTGATCCGTATCGCGCGCGGCGCCGCGGATCGCCAGCCGGGCGCGCTCGGCGATTTCGCGCGAATCAGCGCGTGCGTGGACAACCTGAGCGAGGCGCAGCTCTTTCTGCTGGCGGAACTTTATGGTCCTACCTGCTTCGCGCCCGGACGCAGGACCATTGTGCGCGCGTGCGGCGCGGCGCGCTGCGGAGGTTTCGGCGCCCCAGTCTCGGCGAAATCATTGGGAAGCGTGCGCCGCACCACGCTGGCCGCTTTGCGCGCGCGGCTGCGCCGCCGCCACGTGGTGGTGTCGGCGCCTGCGCATCGCAGCGGCCAGTTTTCGATTTGTGCCGCGACCTGGCCGTCGCGCGGCCGGGATCGAGGAAAACTCGAGCGCTAGCACCCGACGCGGGCGCGCCATGCCTGATCGGTCGGGGCTTTTTGATCGGCGGCCCATTTCGGGTACGCTGAGGCTCCTGAGAGCACGATCGTGAGCGAACAAGCCAGGAGAGATTCGTCGAACATCGCTGATCGCGCGCGCGCGCTCGGCCAAGGTGCGGTCGAAGTCATATCCCCCGCCGAGCTCGAGGCCAAGCTTAGCTTGGGCCGGCCGTTGCGTATCAAGCTCGGGATGGATCCAACCGCACCGGACCTGCATCTGGGGCATGCGCTGACCCTCAAAAAGCTGCGCGACTTTCAGAACGATGGCCATACGGTGATCTTTCTGGTCGGCGACTTCACCGCGATGATCGGCGACCCTACCGGGCGCTCGGAGACGCGCAAACCGCTCGGCCGCGAGGAAATTCGCGGCAACGCCGAGACCTATCGTTCGCAAGTTTTCAAGATTCTGGATCCCGATCGTACGGAGGTTCGCTTCAACAGCGAGTGGATGGACGAGATGGGGGTCAGCCGCCTCATCCAGCTCGCCGCGCGGGTCAGCGTGGCGCGGATGCTCGAGCGCGATGACTTTGAAAACCGCCTCGAAACAGGCGAGCCGCTGTTTCTGCACGAGTTGCTCTATCCGCTGATTCAGGCTTACGACTCGGTCGCGCTCGACGCCGATGTCGAGATCGGGGGCACCGACCAGAAGTTCAATCTGCTGGTGGGACGCGACCTGCAACGCTCGATGGGCCGCGAGCCGCAGGTGGTGATGACGATGCCGCTGCTCGAGGGCCTTGATGGCGTGCGCAAGATGTCCAAGTCGCTTGGCAACTACGTCGCAATCGCCGAACCGCCCGTCGAGATGTTCGGCAAGCTGATGTCGATCCCGGATCCGCTGATGCTGCGCTACTACCAGCTTCTGACTGACACGCCCGCGGGCGAAATCGAAACGATTCGCAGCCACGCGATTCATCCGATGGAAGCCAAGAAGCGGCTGGCGGCGATGATTACCCAGGAGTACCACGGGCCCGAAGCCGCGCGCGCCGCGCGGGCGCATTTCGAGTCGAAATTTCAGCGTGGCGAGGTGCCGGCGAACGCCCCGGTTTATCGGATCGCAAACGACATGTGGATCTGCGAGCTGATGAAACAGATCAAGTTCGCGGCCTCGACCAACGAGGCGCGCCGCCTGCTCGGCCAGGGCGCGGTGCGCGTCGATGGCCATGTCGTGACGGAGATCAACTTCAGATTCGTGCCGGGCGAGCACAAGGTGCTCGAAGTCGGCAAGCGCCGGGTGGCGAAGATAGAACAGTAGCAGGGAGCGCCGAGGGTTGTGGCCTACGGTTTCTTTTCGGCTTCGGCGGCGGCCACCGCCTCACGCAGCGTCTGCATCGTGCGGTCGAGCGCCTTCAGGTAGCGCTGTTTGGTCCAGCTCTCTTTGGTCCGCATCTTGAGCCATCCGAGCTTGACCGCGTCGGGCTTGTTGCCCATCTCGCCGGTGGACACTTCAATAATCGCCCGTTCTTCGGGGCTGAGCGCCGCTAAAACCTCGCGCTTGAGGTTTTGCAGAAAGCCGGCCTTGAGATCGATGTCAATTTTCATGGCGGTGCTGGCAGCGCGGGTTATCGAACACGATCTTGTCCTGACGCGAGGTTAGACGATGCGCGGGGCGCGCTCAAGCCGCGGCGGGTGCGCGAGTCAGTGGCACGGACTTTAGTCCCTGATGTTTACAGTGCCCCGCGCGCGTGCGGGCGCGAGCAGTAGCGGCGGCGCGCCGGGAGTTTTTCCGCGACGCGCCGCCGCTAGCGCATTTAAATTTCTTCTTCTTCGACCGCCTGGCGTATCGAGTTCAAAATGAACAGATACTGCCGCGGCGAAGAAACCCGCCCGAGCAAATTAACCTTCTCCAGCACTTTGAGCTCGCGCGAGGTCACGCCGTTGCGCGCCAGCAGGGCGCGGTCGGAGGCGAACCGTTTCCACGAGAGATCGCGATGGTTCGAAGGCGCCGGCTCGCGCTGCGAAGTCACCAGCGCCCGCGCCTCGGGATGCGTCAGCAGAAACAGCTTCTGCTTGTCGAGCCCAAGGGTGTCGGCGATCCGTGAGAGGAGTGAAAGAGAAGGGCGACGGCGTCCGTTCTCCATGTAGGCGATATGACTCGCCTTCACTCCCAGTTTGCGCGCGAGCTCGCGTTGAGTGAGCGAGAAGGCTTCGCGCTGCGCTTTCAGTACCTGTCCGAGCGTCTTCTTTTTCATAGGTCGTACTCGGCGAGCAATGCCCACCGTAGTTTTGCGTAGTGAATCATACCCGCCAGATAATTGAGCCTCTGATGCGCCGGCCAATCGGCGCCGAAATCGATCCCGAGGTGCGCCTCCGCGTGCTTGCGAACCTTGCCGAACACTTCGGGGGAAAGCCTGCCGGTCCGCGCGACCAGTCCCCAGTCCCACGGCACCGAAAAAAGCTCTCGCGCTCTGTCTTCGGGATAACCGGCCAGACTGACCAGCACGTCGGCAGCGAGTTCGATCGGATCGCTCAGGTGTTCGGCGTAATCGGCGTCAAAAAAGAAATGGACCCCTTCCCGATGCGCGCCAAAAAGTTTTGAGGTCAAATGATGGCCAAGCTCATGGCAGAAGGTACTTGAGACCGCTCCGGGCTGATGAGCGGTGTTCACATATATGATTGGTCGCTTGAGCATCCGCCGGCGACGTTCCACGTAAAACCCGCGCAGCGCCATCCCCTCGGGGCCCTCATAAGGAGAGGCCTGCAAGTGGACGTCGAGATCGGCGGTCAATTCATGCGCTCGGCGCTCGAACTGTCGTCGAGTTGCGATATTGAATTGCACCTTGTTGAGATTCGGCCAAACCCGTTGCGCGTTATCTAGAACCCGAAGGATTTCTCCGTAGGAGAGTTGGCGGCGCAATGCCCGGACATAGTCTCGGCGAGCAAGACGTTCAATATCCTTTGTGGGGGTTTGCCAGGCCTTTATCGCTCTGTGTTTAAGATGACGAGCGCCCTCAAGTATTTCGGCGACCAAGCCCTCGATGGCGGTTCGCCTCTCGCCGTTATCATTCACGCGTGTTCACTCTCCCCGATCCACCCGATCAACTTAAATTGACTCGCGGTCATGATGCAAGTGTGAATCTGAAGGCAAACCAAGCGTGCTTGCGTACACATTTAGACTATGTTAGCTGAACAGTTGGTTAGCGCGATTGTTGACGTTGTTATGGTGGTGGTGGCTGGCCGCAGCGATCTGCTGGGCCCGGAGCGGTGTTCGACTCGACGATTGCGGAAGAGACAGACGCATCGCGTTTCCTGCGGTTTTAGCGGGCGAAGGCAAAGGGGGGCCTTCACCCGCTCCTTCTCCTTATCCAAATTTATTCTCGCGTTTTAGATCGTTCTGCATTGATGCCCGCAGTCCGCTGGTCCCGGTTCCCTCGCGCAGCCACCTTTCTCTCCAGGATTAACCGGGGAATTTTCCCCGCATTAGGAGGAAGGACTGCTATGGAATTGCGGCTGATGAAAACCGAGTCGGAGAGGCGAGTTTTTGCGGAACGCATGAATGATGCGCGAACGCGCCACGGAGTCGGGTTCACGGAGAAACCGCGCTCTGTGCTTGCGAAGGTTCATCTCCAGTTCGCCGAGCTCTACGGGCTTTACGAACGCAACGACGAACCGATAGAAAGGATGATGTCCGGCTTCGCGATGCACGATCTGGAAACCTTTCCGCAGAGCTACCCGAAGCCGGATCTCACGCATTATCCTGCTTGGTCGGTGATCGAATGCGGAGAACTATGGTCATTCTCGAAGGGGGCGGGAATATTGGCTCGCCGCGGTGCGGCAATCATCGGAGGCCTGAGGATGGCGCGAGCGATTCTGGTATATCCAATCTGCAAGCCTTGGGATAAAAGCGAGTCTTATGCGCAAACCCATTTTTCGAAACCCTGCGAGGCAGTTGAGTTTCCGTATGGCATCTCGCTCGAAGGGGAGCAGATCTGGGTACAGCCGATGGTGCTGGAAGGCGCTGCGCTCGAGCACCTGACCCGCAAGGTCTTTGCGCTTGGGTTCGAGACCAAGCAGAACCACTCGATCATCCGCTTCGAGAATCCGATCGCGCTCAAGCCCTCGCTTGATCGCCCGGCCTTTGATATCGACGCCCGAGTCGCTCCGGCTCCGGCGCCCTCCAACGGCCACGGAGAGATGAACGGCAACGCGAATCCCTGACGTGTCTAATCCGGTCATCGAAGCCGCTGGCCTCGGCCGTGAGCTTCGATGCGCAGGGTCGTAGCAACACGGGCGCGGGGGTCTCTTGGGCTGCCGCGCCCGTTACTTTCAATCGATTGTGAACAGGGGCTTCATCCTTGGCCGGGCGAGGGGAGCTCGGGCTTGTGGCATCCGCCGCCCGCGACGCAATTTAGTCCGGCGGCCAGGTAAATCAGCCCGACCCGAATCGGATAGAACGCATAATTGAGCGGCGTATCGATCGGATCAAACGTCGAGGGCGGTCGGTTCGACGCCTCGAGCTTCTGCTTGGTCGCCTCCGCCGGTTCGATTTGCCCGATACTGGCGACGCGATTGTTCGAGCCGAAGACCGCCACCTTGCCCGAATCAAGCCAGACGTAGCGCAGCACCGTCGCACCCGGATGATTCGGATCGGCGATCGAGTCCTTCAAATCCGGCGGCCCCATCGCATCCACGGTCTGATTCGCCGTCATCCCGTTCGCCAGCGCAGCGGTACTCGAGCTGGTTGAGCACGACGCTCCCGCTATTGCGAGCATCAGGGCCAGAATTGGAGCGATGATTCTTGTGCCACGATACATCAAGTCGTTCTCCCGGGATTGGGAATCTTGAGCTAACATAACGGTCGTTGTCCCGGCAATCATGATCCATTGGCTGGCGATGAGAAGCTACCCCCGATGAGATCTCGATCGGCGCGCCTGTTTGCTTATGGCACCCTGGCGAATGCCGCCGCGCGCACGCGCTTGCTCGGCCGCGAGACTCGTGCAGTCCACGCCCGGCTGGCCGGCTTCGAGCGCGGCCGCGCCCGTTACATCTATATAGCACCGAACTCCGGCGCCACCGTCGTGGGCGTGGTGATCGACGGCCTTGGCGCTCCGGATTTCTCAATTCTCGATGAATACGAGGAAGTTCCGCGGCTCTACACGCGCCAGTCAGTCGTGGTGACGACCGATGGCGGGTGGCGGCTGCGATGCTGGGTGTATATTCCGACCGGATGGGAACGCGAAGCGTGATAGGAAGTTAAGCAAGTGCGATCCATGCGCGAATCCGCGCAGGACGTGCGGCCAGCGCTGAGCCCGCCCTCAATCGAAGGGATGAAACATCTCCTCGAACTCGCGGGCGACCGAGCGCAGCGGCATCTGCATCGGAATCTCGCGATGCGAAAACCAGGGCAGAAGGATCGCAAAGCGGCGCAAGCCCGCGGGCCTGCCGGGAGGATAGTTGCGTCTCATTTCGCGTTCGTGTGCGGCGACTGGCTTCGGCGGCGATGAATCCATCTGCGTCCTCGCGGCGTACTTCGAGATCGATTCGGATAGTCGGCGATGAGGGTAGCAAAGCGCGTGCCTTTCCAATTTAACGTTGTGTAGCGAGCGTAAGTTCAAACGAGCGCAAAGCCCGGTCGCAGACGCGCAACACCTTTTCGCGATCGGTACAGCCGGGATGCTCCACATTGCTACATTTAGCGACTATCAGGCACGGGGCTTGAGGGGAACCAGGGGTTTGGATTCGCCGCGCTTGAGACCGAACTTGTCGAGCCGGTATTGCAGAGTGCGATAGCTCATCCCGAGCATCTTGGCGGCCTTGGCGATCACCCATTCGTTCTTTTCCATCGCCTGCAGAATCAGATCGCGTTCAAAGTTCTCGAAATTCATCCCTTCCGACGGTATGTCGAATCCGTCGCCGCGCGCCGCGCGCTCGCCGGGTCTGGCCAGCGTTTTGCGCGACAATACTTCCTGCGGCAGGTCGCGCGGCATAACCGTATCGCCCTCGCATAACAGAATCGCGCGCTCGATCGCCGATTCGAGCTGGCGGACGTTTCCGGGCCACGCGTAATCGAGCAGCACTTCCATCGCCTCGCGGCTGATTTCCTTGACCCGCGACTCGGCCAGATGGCCGAACTTGGCGAGCGCATGATTGGCGAGCAGCGGAATATCTCCGCGCCGATCGCGCAGCGGAGGCAGGGTGATGGTCACCACGTTGATCCGATAATAGAGGTCCTCGCGGAAGCGTTCCTCGGCGACCTCTTCGGCCAGGCTCTTGTTGGTCGCCGCGACCAGCCGCACGTCGATGTGGAACGATTCGTTTCCGCCGACGCGGCGGACCTCGCGTTCCTGGAGTACGCGCAGGATTTTCGCCTGCAACCCCTGCGGCAGATCGGCGATTTCGTCGAGGAACAGGGTCGATTTGTCGGCCGTCTCGAACAGGCCCTGCTTGCGTTCGGTCGCGCCGGTGAAGGCGCCGCGCTCATGCCCGAAAAATTCGTTCTCGATGAGCGTGTCGGGAATCGCCGAACAGTTGATCGCGACGAATTGCCGCTGTGCGCGCGGCGACAGGCGATGGATTCCGCGCGCGACGACCTCCTTGCCGGTCCCGCTCTCGCCCTGGATGAGCACGGTCGAGTTCGACGGCGACACCTTGCGCATCATCCGAATAACTTCCTGGATCGCCGGATCCTGGCCGATGATTCCCTCGATCTCGAACTTGCCCTCGAGCTTGCGCTTTAGAAGCTGGTTCTCCTGCTGCAGGCTCGCAAGTTCGGCGGCCTTGGCGACCGTCATCACCAGGGTCTCGCGATCGGTTGGCTTGGCCAGATAGTAGAACGCGCCGTTTTTCATCGCCTGAACGGCGCTGTCGATCGTTCCGTGGGCGGTGAGCACGACCACTTGGGCGGAAGGGTAGCTCACATGCACCTTGGCCAGCAGTTCGTCGCCGGACATTCCCGGCATCATCAGGTCGGTCAGCACGACGTCGAAGCGCGACAGCGCCAACAGCTCCATCGCGCGTTTGCCGACCGCGGCTTCCTCGACCGCAAAGCCTTCCTCGCGCAGCGTTTCGGCGGTTATCTGGCGTTCAAGGTCGTTGTCTTCAACGACCAGTACGGAAGCCTGGCTCATTGCTGGATGCCCACCCCGTTCATCGGAAATGTAAAAGTCACGATCGTGCCCGGGCCGGGCTGACTCGGGCCGATCGCGATGGTGCCGCGGTGTTTTTCGACTATCGCTTTGGAAAGAAACAGCCCCAGTCCTATCCCTTCGCGCTTGGTCGTAAAGAACGGCTCGAATACGTGCGTCGCAGTCTCCGGGTCGATTCCCGCTCCGGTGTCGGCAAACGTGATGACCAGGCGATCGCCCTGATGCGCGAAATCTATTTTGAGGGTGCCGCCGTCGGGCATCGCCTGCACGCCGTTGGCCACCACGTTCATGAAGCAGGTGCGCAGCTTTTCCGCATCGACGTTCAAGATGGTCGGCGCGCCGTCGGCGTTCTCGATCACCTCGATATCCTGACTCTTCACTTTTGATTCGGATATGGCCAGCACGCCGTCGACCAACAACTTTACGTCGATGGGAGCGGGATGAATCTCGATCGGACGGCCGTAATGCAGGAAGCTCTGCACCAGTTCGCTCAGGCGGCGCACCTCGTCCTTCATCAGCACCACCTGGCGCACAAAGTTCTCGGAATCCTGGCTGAGCATCCGCGCATAACGCGCGCGTAGCTGATCGAGCGCAAGGCTGATGAAGTTGAGCGGATTTTTGATCTCGTGGGCGAGGCCCCCGGCCAACTGCCCGAGCGCGGTGAAGCGCTCGAGGCGGTTGAGTTCCTGCTCGCGCTCGCGGGCGTGGCGCAACTGCGCGACCATCTCGTTGAAGCTGCGGGTCAAAAGCCCGATCTCGTCGCGGCGATGCGCCTCGAGCACCGGTTCGAGTCCGCGCGCCGCTATGTTCTGGGCGGCGTTGGCGACGGCGTGAATCGGCTTGACATAGCGATCGGCCAAAATGTACGCGAACACCAGCCCGAGCGCGAAAATTCCGAATGCGACGTAGAGCTGATGCATCCGGTTCGCCGCCAGCGGCTGCGCAAAGTCCCCGAAGTTAGCGACCACTTGCACGTAGCCGAGCAGGTGGTCTTCAACCTCGACCGGGATCAGATACACCGTGGTGGCTTTCGACTCGGGACCGAGCTTGGTGGCGGGGATGGTCAGAATTTCGCTGCCGTGCTTGAGCTGCTCGGCGACCAGTTTGTCGGCCGAGCGCGGGACCAGCTCGGCGCCGATCAGGTGCGGATTCGAGCTGTTGATGATCAGATTTTGCGACGAAGCAATCGAGACCTCGAGGCCGTTGGAATGCAGGCTGTGCACATAGTGCGGCAGCCGGTCGCGATCGGTGTTGCCGACCGAGGTCAGTTCCTGAACGCTAATCTGGATCGCGCTGGCCAGATCCTTGACCCGCTGCTCGGTGGTCTCGATTATCGCCGCCTGGGTGCCGAGGCTGAACCAGACCTCGGCGCCGAGCGTGAGCGCCAGCAGCACGACCATCAGCAAGATCAGTTTCGCCTTGAGATTGAGCGCCGGTATCGCCATTCGAGATCAACCCGCGCCCCCAACGCGCGGTGCAAGTTTCAGGTTTCGCTGTCGCTGGACTTTGACAATACCAGCAGCCGGGTTCCGTACACCGCCAGTGAGAGCACTACGACCACCCAGATGAGCCGCTCGAAACCGCCGACGTAACGAATCGCCACTTCGAGCTGACCTCCAAACAGGTAGCCGATCGACACCACGATCGGGACCGAGATTACCGCGCCCAAAAGGTCGTACATCAGAAACCGCAAAGGGGTCACACCGAACGACCCGGCGCTCAAGTAAATCAGCGCGCGCAAGCCGGCCAGAAAGCGCGCGTAGAAGATCGCGCGATGCCCGTGGCGGTTCATGAAATCGCGAATCCGGCCGATCTGGATCTGCCTTCCCGGACGGTTGATTCCCAGGTAGCGCACCAGCTCCGTGCCGAAGCGCCGCCCCAGAAAGAACAACGAGTTGTCGCCCGCGACAACTCCGACCAGCGATACCGCCAGCGTCATCGGGTAGTGCGTCACTCCCCGATGCACCAGAAAGCCGCCCGCCAGCAGCGCCACGTCCTCCGGCAGCGGCAGCCCGAGCCCGCATAACAACAGCACCACGAACAACCCCGCATAGGTGAAATGCTCGATATACAAAGAGACGAGGCCTAACAAGCTTCAGTCCCCGTTCGCAAAGCGCGCCCGCAGCGAGTCGCGGATCTGCTCGAGCGGCATCCCCTGGCGGGCAAGTTGCTCGGCCTCGATCGCCTCGCCGGTGCAGATGGCGCAGGTGCTGCCATGCCGGTCGCGGTAACAATCGAGCAGATTCTTGTGGCCGTCGGTCCGGTCGCATCCGCAGTAGCAGTGCATCTGGGCGAGCAGCGCGGGATCCTCCTGTGCGATTGTGTACGCCTTTTTGACGTCGCCCTTGAACAGATTGGGGTCAAGCGTGATCCGCAGTTTGGCGGCGGGGTCGCTCTTGCAACACTGCGCGCCCGCCCCGGCGGCCACCTGCGCGACTCCGGGTCCAGAAGACTCGGGAGTGTCGCCGAAAAACGCATACGCGCCGGCGGCCATGAGCAATACCGCCAGGACGATTCCCACGATTCCCTTGCTGCTGGTCTGCATCGGAAATTCCCTGCTTTCGACTATAGCATTTCAATCATCTGGAGGCTCTGCCGGGCAAACGCATACAAGGCCGCCGGCCGATGCGGTCCGCGCCGGGTCTGCTTGAGCCGCCGCAGCAGCGCCATCGCGAGAATCCGGCGCCGGAAGTTGCGCCGATCGATCGGCCGCTCGAGGATTTGCGCGTACAATTCCTCGAACTCCGCGAAACTGAAAACCCGCGGCAGCAGCGCGTACGCGATATTGCTGTACTCGAGCTTCGAGCGCAGCCGCTTGATCGCATACGCCGCCATCAGCGAATGATCATACGCAAGCGGCGGCAGCGCCGCGACCTCGAACCATCCGCGCTCGGCATACTTTGATGACGGCTCTTTGACCGCCCGCGCATCGGGAATCAGCGCCATGTATGCGACCGATACCACGTGCGAGTGCGGATCGCGCGAGGGATCGCCGAAAGTGAAAAGCTGCTCCAGATACGCGTCGGCAATCCCGGTCGAGGCGCTGAGCTCGCGCCGCGCCGCCGCGTCAAGCAGTTCGCCGATTCTGACCAATCCTCCCGGGAACGCCCACTTGCCGCGCGCCGGTCCGCGGCTGAGCCGCACCAGATAAGTCTTGAGTCTGCGCTCGTGAATCGCGAACAGAACGGAATCGACCGCGACCTTGGGCCGTGCGACACGAGGCTTTAGCGGCGGTGCGACTGGAACTCCGCTGGCGGCGGTGATCCTCAGGCGCTCAGCTCCAGCATCCGCTCCAGCGCGCGCCGCGCGCCCTCGCGCACCTCGTCGCTCAGCTCGATCTCGAAGCGCAGATGGGTCAGCGAATCGAGCGTCGCGTCGAGCGTGATCATCTTCATGAAGCGGCATAGTTTGCACGACTTGTAAAAGCGCTTGTCGGGAATCTCCATCAGCAGGCGATCGGACAATCCGCACTCGGTTACCACCAGGAATTTTTCCGCGTCGCTCGCGCGCGCGTAATCCAGCATCGCGCTGGTCGAAAGCACCGCATCGGCCAGCGCCAGCACGTCTTTGCGGCACTCGGGATGCGCCAGCACCTTGATTCCGGGAATCGAATTCTTGACCCGGCTGACTTCCTCGGGCGTGATCTGATGATGCACGTAGCAGTTGCCGTCCCAGGAGATGACCCGCTTTTTGGTGTTGCCTTGCACGTAATTGGCCAGGTTCTGATCGGGCACGAACAGGATATTTTCGGAATCGATCCGCTCGACGATCTTGACCGCGTTGGCTGACGTGCAGCACGCGTCGGACAGCGCCTTCACATCGGCGGTGCAATTCACGTACGAGACCACTTTCAGGTCCGGGTAGATCGCCTGCAGCTCCGCCTTGCGCTCGGCCAGCGCCTCGGCGGTTACCGCGTCGGCCAGCGAGCATCCGGCGCGCAGGTCGGGCAGCAGAACCTTGCGCTCGGGATTGAAGACCTTGGCGGTCTCGGCCATGAAGTGAACGCCGCAGAAGACGATCACGTCGGCGTCGCGCACCGCGCGCGCCTTGCGCGCCAGCTCGAGCGAGTCGCCGATAAAATCGGCGACCTCGAAAATCTCCGGGCGCTGATAGTTGTGCGCCAGGATCACGGCGCGCCGCTCCTTTTTCAGCCGCACGATTTCCGCGATGGTTCCCGCCAGGCGGCCGCACAGGTCTGGGTCGTAGCGGTCGTCGCCCAGCGCGGCCAGCTTGGTGTACAACGCCTGGGCGGAAATCGGGGGACTAACCCGGAAAGTTTCAGGTGATGCGTTCACGGCGAATCCTCGGGCATTGCTCCGGCCCGGAAACCGGCTACTTTGCGTCAATTTGACACTTACTCTAGCGCCGGATAAATCCCCGCACAAGGGCCGCGCGCCCGCTCCCCGACCCTATTGAGGGTTTCGATAAACAGAGAAAAGCACATTTGCAACCTGTAGATACCCGGAGGCAAGAGGCCGCCTGGCTGCCACTGGCATACCGGCGGCCCTACTGGCGGTAAGCCTTTTTTCAGTAGCAGGGCACGCGACTCGGATCGCGACACGTCAGGTAAGAAACGGGGGCGTACCTCGCGCGGTGATGATGTTTCGCTCGCCTCTCCCGCATCGCCTCTGCTGCCCAGCCGGCCGACGAGCCGTCGGCCGCCACTGACAAAAGGAAGCAATATGCCAGTGGGGGCGGACGGCTCGTCCGCCCGCCCGCGCGAGCAATCACGATTGCTTCGGGATGGTGCTTCTCAATCCTGGTTCTTAGTAGCAGGGCACGCGACGCGGGTCGCGAAACGTCAGGTAAGAAACAGGGGCGTTCCTCGCGCGGGATGATGTTTCGCTCGCCTCTCCCGCATCGCCTCTGCTCCCCAGCCGGCCGACGAGCCGTCGGCCGCCACTGACAAAAGGAGGCAATATGCCAGTGGGGGCGGACGGCTCGTCCGCCCGCCCTCGCGAGCAATCACGATTGCTTCGGGATGGTGCTTCTCTATCCTATTTCTTAGGAGGGCCGCCGGCGTGCCAGTGGCACCTCGCCGGTCATTCAATGCGCGATGCGCCATTTATCGACAGTCTCCTATTGCCGCGGGATGCGCACCCAGACCGAGGCGCCTTCGAACAGCGCCTGCGCGCCCGCGCCGGGAGCCGCGACCCGCGCCCGCAACTCGAGTCCCGCGGCGAGGGTCAGCGCGAGGGCGCCGCCGTTGTTCTCGATCGTGATCACGCGCGCGGCGATCGCGTCGGGGTCCGGCGGCGCCGCGCCCGCGGCGCGAAGTTCGGCGCCCTCGGCGATCAAAGCTGCGGAACCGGCGCCGTCCGGCTCAGCTACCACCGCCAAGCTGCGGACGCGTAGCTCAAGCCGGATCTCCGCCGGGTCGGGCGGATTCGCCTGCGGGGTGGTGCTGGCGGTTTTCAGAAACCGCGCGATCATCGCCGAGGCGGGCCTCGAGAAGACTTCGCGCGGCGCGCCCGATTGCATCACCGCCCCGTCGATCAGAATCGCGACCCGGTCCCCGAGCGCGAGCGCTTCGGAAAAGCTGTGGGTCACATGAATCGTGGTGGTGCCGAGTTCGCGATGCAGCGCGCGCAGCCGCTCGCGCAGCGCGTGGCGCGAGTTCGGATCGAGCGCCGCCATCGGCTCGTCGAGCAGCAGCAGCATCGGATCGGTCGCGAGCGCCCGCGCCAGCGCGACCCGCTGGCGCTCGCCGCCGGACAGCCCGCGCGGCATCCGGTCCAGCAGCGCTTCGATTTCGAGCATCGCCGCCAGCCGCGCGATTCTGGCTGTGCGTTCGGCGCGCGCGATGCGATGCGCTCCGTACGCAAGGTTGGCGCGCACGCTCAGATGCGGGAAGAGCAGGCTCTCCTGATGCAGGAATCCGATGCGCCGCGCTTCGGGCGCGCTCGCCGTGATGTCGCGCGAGTCCATCAGGATTCGTCCGGCCGAAGGCCTGCGCAGCCCGGCGATCGCTTCCAGCGTAAGCGTCTTTCCCGCGCCGGTTGGCCCGAGCACGATCAGGTACTCGCCGTCGCCCGCTTCGAGCGAGAGCGGACCGAGCCGGAACGCGCCCGCGCTCAGCTCAACATTTTCGACCCGCAGCCGCATCGCGATGACACTAGCACGGCGCGCGCGCGGCTCCAGCGGACGGTGGTGGGACCGATGGCGCTTGGGCGTCAGGCTTTGCTACACGAATTGAATCGGGCCGCGGTTCGGATTCGAGACTTGCGCGGCTCCGCAGGGAGTTAAAGCGATGGATGAAGTTTACGATCGCGACATCGTCGCCGCCGTGCGCGCCTTCGTCGAGCGCGAGGTGATTGCGCAGGCCTCCGAACTCGAGCATCGCGACGAGTATCCGCACGCGATGGTCGCGGCGATGAAAGCGCTCGGCCTGTTCGGCGCGACCATCCCCGCCGAGCATGGCGGACTCGGGCTTTCGTTCGCCACCTATGCGCGCGTGATGGAGGAGCTGTCGCGCGGATGGATGAGCCTGGCGGGCGTGATCAACAGCCATCTCATCATGGCGTTCATCATCACTCATCATGGGACTGCCCCGCAGAAGGCCTACTTTTTGCCCGCGATGGCGCGCGGGGACAAGCGCGGCGGCCTTGCGCTGACGGAGCCGCACGCCGGCAGCGACGTGCAATCGATTCGCACTACTGCGGTGCGCCGCGGCGACGATTACATCTTGAAGGGCAGCAAGATGTTCATCACCAACGCCCGCAACGGCACGATGCTGGCCGTCGCGGCGAAGACCGATCCGCGCGCGAAACCCGCATATGCTGGCATCAGCATGTTCGCGGTCGAGAAAAGCGCGGCGGGACCGGCGGTCAGCGCGAATCTCAAAAAGATCGGTTACAAGGGAATCGACACCTGCGAGGTCACGCTCGACGATCTAGCGGTGCCCGCGGCCAATCTGATCGGCGGCGGCGAAGGCCTCGGCTTCAAGCAGGTGATGAGCGCGCTCGAAGTCGGGCGCATCAATGTGGCCGCGCGCGCGGTGGGAGTAGGGCAGGCTGCCTTCGAGACCGCGATTCGCTACGCGCAGCAGCGCACCGCCTTCGGCAAGCCGATCTGCGAGCATCAGGCGGTGCAGTTGATGCTGGCGGATATGGGCACCCGCGTCGAAGCCGCGCGGCTGATGGTCGCCAATGCGGCGCGCAGGAAGGACGCGGGCGAGCGCTGCGACGTCGAGGCCGGGATGGCGAAGCTGTTCGCCTCGGAGGCGTGCGCGAAAATCTCGCTCGACGCGATGCGCGTGCTGGGCGGCTACGGCTTCATGCAGGAGTTCCCGGTCGAGCGCTTCTATCGCGACGCTCCGCTGATGATGATCGGCGAGGGCACCAACGAAATCCAGGCGCTGGTAATCGCCCGCGGCCTCCTCGCGCGCTACCGCGCGTGACTGTGCGGCGCGGCCTCCGGATGGATACGCGCGAATCAGTTCTGCGACTTGACTATAGGTGAGCAACCTCCCTATTTAGTGTCTTATAAGGCTCTTGCTGGGCATGCCCAGCCTTATAGCGAACAAAGACAATGAGCGAATGGAGCGGAGTAACAGTTGGTCATACTCGGACGGGCCAACCCCGTTATGAAGCGCGAGTGTCTCATAAAAGCCTGCACAAGTTTCAGGTGTTTACGGGCGGAGATCACTCGGACGTGGCGGAGAGAGCACGGCGAAAGATGGAGGAGTGGGACGGGCTTTGGAACTCCCACCTTGAGAAACAAGCTAAACTTCAGGCGCGCGCCGAAAAGGCAAAGGAGAAGGGCGATAAGAAGGCGGAGGCAGATGAACGAACGCGGGAAGCCCAGGACGCACTCACCGAAGCTGATGAAATCCTGACGCGCGGCCTTAAACCCTTTGCCGAGGTCTGGGATTCCATAAAGGATAAATCCGACTACACCAGGCCGAAGCCACGCCGACCTAGGGAGCCAACACCGCCGGCCAAACCTGAAATTCCCGCGGAACCGCTGGAATCCGAGGGCCAATTCCGTCCCAAAATAGGTGTGCTCGGGCTGGTTTTGAAGTCGGTCCGAACCGCTCGGGCGGCTGCCGCTCACGAGAGCTTTCTCCTAGCCCACAACGGGTGGAAGGAGCGCGTTCACAGCGTACGTGTGGAATACGAGACCTCGCTGCAAGCGCACGCAGCATCCGTCCAGCAGCTTCGTTCGAAGTTCGATGCTGATGATACCGCGTGGCAGAATGGCCGCAACGAATTTCTCTCGGCGCGCGATGAGCGAAACGCAGGACTTGAGCAGAATCGTCAGGCGTACTCGCGCGGAGAGCCTGAAGCGGTCCGGACCTATTTTGCGCAGCTCCTTTCCGCCTCTGTGTACCCCGAGTGGTGCACCCATTCGTTTGAACTCGAATACAAGCCCGAGACCGGAATTGTCATTGCCGAGTTCGAGCTACCCCCCAGCGATCGCATCCCGACGCTTCAGGAGGTCCGATATCTAGCGGGTCGTGACGAGCATAGCGAGAAACATTTGTCGAGCGGGGTCGCGGACAAGCTGTACGATCGCGTTATCTATCAGATTGCGTTACGGACCTTGCACGAGATATTCGCCGCGGACACTGCGAAGAAGGTTTCATCGATCGTGTTCAACGGCTACGTGAACACAATTGATGCGGCTACAGGCCAGCAGATTACGCCCTGCATTCTTTCACTGCAGGCGTCTGCAACAGAGTTCGGCGAAATTAATTTGAAGGATGCTGACCTGATCGCGTGCTTTCGACGCTTGCGCGGCGTTGCGGCGGCAAAGCTTTCCTCGACCACGCCGATCGCGCCGATCCTGAAGATGTCACGGGAAGATCCGAGATTCATCGAAGGGAAGGCCGTGATCGACGGAGTAGACGCGGGACAAAACCTTGCGGTGATGGATTGGGAGGACTTCGAGTTTCTGATTCGCGAATTGTTTGAACAGGAGTTCTCAGTCGCCGATGGAGAAGTCAAAGTCACCCGTGCAAGTCGCGACGGGGGAGTGGATGCCGTAATTTTCGATCCCGACCCAATTCGAGGCGGGAAAATCGTCGTTCAGGCGAAGCGCTACGCTCATACGGTCGGCGTCTCCGCAGTTCGCGACTTATATGGCACGCTCATCAATGAGGGGGCGAATAAAGGAATCCTGATTAGTACCGCTGATTACGGGCCCGACGCATACGCATTCGCTAAGGGCAAGCCGCTGGTGCTGCTAAGCGGCGGTAACTTGTTGAGCTTGCTTCAGAAGCACGGGCACAAGGCGCGAATAGATCTCGCCGAGGCGCGGAAGATCCTAGCCGAGAAGGAAAGGGAACAGGCTCAGTGAAACGCGCCGAGCGATCACATAATCGCGAACTCGTGCAGGGCGCGGGCGCACTCGGCGGGATGGGTGAACATGATTTCGTGGCCGCACTTCACTACTTTGATCGCGGGGTTCTTTAGCCGGCTTGAGAAATGCGGATGCCAGTTCGCCGCGCCGGCGACCGGGGTTTGATCGTTCTCGCATACCAGGTATCCGGTCGGCACGCCCGAAGCGTGAAAGGCCGCCATCGGGATCGGTTCGAGCGCCAGTCCCCACGGCTGCGGGCATAGCGAGGCGTCGATCCATTTGCGCATTTCCGGCGGCACATCGTTCATCAAGCCGGCGTAAAACTGCGGACCCATCGCCTCGACCGGAAGCGATCGGTCGGGCCGCGACGCGATCAGGTCGAGCATCGGCTTAGTGGCCGGATTGGCGGAATCCGTGAGGCGCTCACCGTCGAGCGGGACGATCGCGCTGACGAATACGGTGCGCTTGATGCGCGACGCAATGCGTGCGGTGACACCCGAAATGGTCAGTCCGCCGAGGCTGTGCCCTGCGAGCACAACTTGGCGCAAGTCGCGCTCCTCGATGAAGCGCACGACGCTATCGATGTAGGTTTGCAACGTTATCTTGGCGCGATCGGTATAATTCTGCCCATGACCGGGGAGATCGACCGCAAAAGCGCGGTCGCCCAGCTTATCGAGCTGGTTGATAACCGCTGCCCAGCACCACGCACCGTGCCATGCGCCATGTACGAGAACGAATGTATTAGCCATCGTGAAGATCCTCCGCGATCCATCACTAATCATGAACACTCGTTCAGGCGCAACGGTTGGACCGATTGTTGCGTCTAATCAGCATGGAGGCGGTGATGATGGAATCGAAAGCAATTTCGCAAACGCGTCGCGGCCTGGAAGCTGAAGCGCACTATTTCATATTTGCCTTCATCCTGAGCGTGCTGTTCGTGATCGTCACCTGGCGATGGGCCGCGATGGTCAATCCTCGCCTGTGGACGCTGTGGGAGGATTCCCGCGCTGAAATCAGCCGGCCGATCGCGGCCTCGATTGCGGCACCTCGGAAGACTGATCACGTTGCGGCAGTGACACCTTCGGATGCACAGCGGCAACAAAGGTCGAAGGCGCTCCTGCTGCGATTACTCGCGCTCGGAATCGACAGCGCGCCGCGGCGTTAACGCGGTTTCGGTCCGGCGCCGGTTATGACGCGACCGGCGTGATTCGCTGCCCATCGCGTAAACCGGCGGGCGGCGCGACGATCACGGTCTCGCCGCCGGACAAACCACCGGTTACCTGCAATCCATCCTGAAATTCGCGCCCAAGCGTAATCTGGGTGCGATACGCGGTCGCGTCGCGCACGGCCCAGACGTAGCTGTGTGAGCCGTCGGAGATGACCGCTTTTTTCGGCACCAATACCAGCGCGGCTTCCTGCCGCACCGGAGCCGCCGCAAGGAAGGTGACCTTTGCGCTCATCTCGGGCTTGATGATATCCAGATCGGGTTGAAGGATATGCACCTCGACTTTGACGGTGCCCTTTTGGCGGTCGGCGGCGGGATAAATTTTGACCACGCTCGAATCGAAGGGATGATCCGGATATGCGTCGAGCGTTACGCGCGCGGGGCTGCCAATCGTGACTTTGGCGATATCGCTCTCGTTGATATCAACCTCGGCGCGCATGTCGTCGGTATCCGCGAGCTGCGCGATATCAGCGGTGCCTTCGCCCGACGAGATCGCGTTGCCGTAATTGATCATCGAGCCGACTTCACGGTACTTGGTCAGTACGATCCCGTTGATCGGAGATCGGATGGTGCACTGGCTCACGTTGAACTTCGCGAACTCGATAGCCGCTTCGGCTTTCTGCAGATAGGCCTGATCGGCCGCGACCGCGTTCGCCGCGATCTCATACTGGTCCTTCGATTCGATGTGGTTTTTGTAGAGTTCGCGTTGGCGCGCTTCCTGAGCGCGCGCCAGCTCCAGGTTGGCCGCCGCAAGGCTGCGATCCGCGATCGCCTGATCGAGCTGCGCGACGTAGTCGCGATCGTCGATCTTCGCGAGCAGGTCGCCCTTCTTGACGCGCTGCCCCTCCTGAATCGGTTCCGCGACGATCTGGCCCAGAATCTGCGCGCCAATCGTGATGTACTTGTCGCGAGTAACAACGTAGCCCGATCCGGTCAGCACCGTACCCGGCTGTCCGGCCTGCTTGATCGAGACGATCGCAGTCTGCACCTCGGGGGGCCGGCCCAGGGTTTTGGTGTACGCGTAGTAACCGCCAGCGCCAAAAATCGCCAGCACGCCCAGCACGATCGCCGCCGGAATCACGCGGCTTGGACGGCGCGGCTCCGCGCCGCGCTTGATACGCAATGATTCGAGCTCGCGCAGATTGGGCGGGCGCGATTGTTCTCCGGCCATCCCTAACTCCTTCTAAGCGCGTCAACCACGCCCAGGCGCATCGCCTGGCGCGCGGGCAACCATCCGCCGAACAGTCCCATCAGGGCGGAGAAGACCAGCGCCTCGATAACGATCGTGAAGGTGACGTGGAAGTTGAACGCTATCGTCGAGAACGTGACGAAGTTGCCGAACGTGGTCGAGAATCCGTCGATCGGCATCGCCAGTATAATTCCGATCGCGCCGGCCGCCGTCGCGAGCAGCACCGACTCGATTAGGAAGCACAACAAAACTGAACCCGGGCTGAAGCCGAGCGCGCGCAGCGTGCCGATTTCCGAGGTGCGCGCCGAGACCGCGGCGTACATCGTGTTCATCGCGGCGAAGACCGCGCCGACGCCCATGATGATCGCGACGATCATCCCGAGCACGCGTATCTGGTTTGCGACCACCGACTGTTCCTTGTAGTACTCGGGCTCGGTTTCGGCCTGCAGATTGATTCGCGGATCGTCGGCGATCCGGTTGATCAGCGCCTCCGCATCGGCTCCTGGAGCCATCTTGAGGCGCACCGTCGCGTAGTACGCGCCGCGCTGCGTGTCGTCCTGCACATTATGGATATCGGCCCAGACCTCGGATTCGAACGAACTTCCCTTGGCGCTGAAGATTCCCACCACCTTCCACTCGCCGCGCCCAAAGCGCATCGTCGAGCCGACCTTCGTGTTCGCGTAGCGTCCGGTCAGCCCTTTGCCGACGATCACTTCTCCGACCGCGGGCTTGAACATCCTGCCTTCTACGATCCGCACGTTCTGATGCACCTCGAGCGCGACCGGCAGCACGCCGCGCACGACGATATTGTCGCTCCTGCCGCCGATTCGCTGGATGAGAACCTGCACCGGAAGCTCCGGCGATATCATCGGAGCTCCGGCGGGGTCGCGGCGAATCTGCGGCAGGAATTTCATCGCCTCGAACTGATCGAGATTGATCGCCGAGTAAGTCTCAGTGGTCGCGCCCTTGCGCAGCACCACCATATTGTCGGGCTCGCCGGTTTCGCTGATCGTCGATCCGAGGCCCGCGACCATCGCCATCACGACCACGAACACTCCGACCACCAGCGCGATCCCACCCGCCGTCATTCCGGTCGAAACGCGCCGCACGAGCAGGCTGCGGACGTTGTATTTGAGCGGTATCGCCATGTCAGGCCACCATCCGGAGCGCGTCAACTATATTCTGGCGCGCCGCGGCGCGCGCCGGCACCCACGCGCTGAACAATCCGATAAGCGCGGCGACGACCAGCGTTTCGGCAAGGATCGACGGCGGCATCCTGATCTCGCTCAGCGGGCCGAGCGCCGGAGAGCCAACCGCGAAGATCCGCAGCACGACGAACGCCGAGCCGCAGCCGAGCAATCCGCCCAGCAGTCCGATGATTAATGACTCGGAGAGCAGCAGGCCCAGAATCGTGCCCGAAGGAAAACCAATCGAGCGCATCACCGCGATCTCGCTGCGGCGCTCGCGAATCGACATCGCGGCGGTGTTCGCGGCGACCAGCCCAATCGTCAGCACGACGATAAAGCCCAGGATCTCGGCCAAGCGGAAGAAGGTGCGGAAGTTGTCCATGAAGCTGCCGATAAACGCGGCCTCTGACTCACTGCGGGTCTGCGCCGAGGAATTGGCGAAGCCTTCATCGAGCGCCGCGATCACCTGCGGCACGTTTTCGGATTTATCGACTCGCACCCAGTAGTTATCGACGAAGCCCGGCCGCCCGGCGGCTTCCTCAAGATAGTCGCGCCGGAAGATCAGGAAGTTCGCCGGAGCGCTGCCGCCCTGCATCACGCCCACGATATCGAGCGTCACGTTGAACGGATAAACCGTGCCGCGCAGGATAATCTGCTGGCCCACGTGCAACTTGAAGCGCTTCATCGTGCCCGAGCCGACCAGGCATGCGGTGCGCAAGCTCTCGAATTTCTTCCACGACTCCTTCGATACGCCCCAGTCCGGCCACATCGCCTGGGCGGTCTCCGGATCGACCGCCAGGTTCGGAAACTGATCGCTGACCTCGTGATACACTCCCCCGAACCAGCTTTCGGGCGTGACCGCCACGACGTGCGGGGTTGCCACGATCCGCTGCTTGTACGCCTCGGGCATCGAGTAGGTCAGGCCGGCCTTGTTGTGGCACGCGATCCGCACCGACGACGCACTGTCCGACAGGATCTGGTTGGCGACGGTGGGCAGGCTGACCAGCGCCGAAAAAATGAACAGCGAGACGGCGATCGAGAAGATCGTCAGAATCGTGCGCCGCTTGCTGCGCAGCAGGTTTTTCAGCACCAACGCGACGTACTTCATGGCAACGGCTTTCGCGCGATCATCTTACGCCTGCGCCTGCGCCGCGGCGGTCCGCGCCGGACCGCCCTTGCCGGGCTCGACGCCGATCAGGACGCCCTTGTCCAGGCGATACACGGTATCGACAAAGCGCTCGGCGCGCGGGTCGTGCGTGACCATCACGATCGTGCGATGGAACTGGCGATTCAAGTCGGTCAGCAGGTTCAGGATCTCTTCGGCGGATTTAGCGTCGAGGTCGCCGGTCGGCTCGTCGGCCACCACGATCGTCGGGTCGGTCACCAGTGCTCGCGCGATCGCGACGCGCTGCTCCTGTCCGCCCGAGAGCTGGCGCGGATAGTGATCGATCCGGTCTTCCAAGCCGACGATTCGAAGCGCGGTATGAACATGCTCGCGCCGTTCGGTCTTGGTAAGCGGAGTCAGCAGCAGCGGCAGTTCGACGTTCTCGAACGCGGTCAGAACCGGAATCAGATTGTAGAACTGGAACACCAGGCCGATATGGCGCGCGCGCCATGCCGCGAGGTCGCGCTCTTTCATCCCGGTGATTTCCTCGCCGCCGACGGCGACCCTGCCCGAGGTCGCGTGATCGATTCCCGCGATCAGGTTCAGCATCGTGGTCTTGCCCGAACCCGACGGTCCCATGATTGCGACGAAGCGCCCCTCGGGCACCTTTAGCGTCACGTCGTCGAGCGCGCGGACCTCGAACTCGTCGCGGCGGTAGATGCGGCTGACGTGCTCGAGATCGATTGCGTATTTTTCGTCCATCTGCGGTTCTCTCCCTGCGTTCCGGCTCCCGGATGATCTCCTATCTGCGTAACGCCGCCGCCGGCTGGATTCGCGCGCGCTGCGGCTAACGCCACTTGACCACCATCGTAAGTGCGCGCCGCCAATTGCTCGGCCCGGCCGGAATCGGATAGCCCCGCACCTCGCGCTCGAGGCGACAGCGCTCTTCGGGCGATGGCTCGGTGCCGAACACGCGATCCCACAGCGCCGTGGTCACACCGAAGATAGCATCCGGGGCGTGCAGATGATGCGCCAGGTGGCGTGCGCGGATCCGCGTCTCGAACGAATTGGCGGGACGCGCAAAGTGAATCCGGTAGTGAATCGCCTCATACAGAACGAATCCGCAGACCATACCGCCGAACGCGTAAACTGCCGGATGATTGCCAAATATCGCGACGGCCGCCAGCGTCACGACCGCGACCGGAATCCATGCTCCGACGGTGAACACGGCGCGCGGGTCCTGATGATGCACCGCGTGCAGCGGCGTCGCGAAGGTGCGAAATCGATGCCCGAGCCAGCCGTGGATTGCGTACTCGGCGAAGGTCCAGGCGAAGATTCCCGCCGCAAACAGGAGCGCACGGACCAGCATGGTCCCGAGTCTATACGCCACACGATCGCGCGGCAACGCATTGGCAGGACTGCATCGGGGCGCATGCGGACGGTCCTGGAGCCGCCGCGGCGGCCCGGCAGTTGTTCCGCACGCCCCGCATCTGCTATGGCTTTGATAGCCATATGGCGTCAACCGCCACGCTGATTCTCCGCTCCCGGTTTGTTTACGCGGACGGCGCCATTCGGGAAATGGTGCTGTGGCGGTTGCCCCGGCCAAGCCGGGAACGGCGCCACGGTTTCAAGTTTCGGCTCCATTACGATTCAGCGGACCGACGCTCCGTGGTTCGGTACGACAACGAGATCGGCAAAGGCGACCACCGTCACGTCGGGGGCCACGAGGAACGCTATCATTTTCGCAGTGTCGAGGTGCTGATCGAGGATTTCCTCGCTGACGTCGATCGATCGCGCAGAGGACAAAACCGATGAAAAAACATCTCTCGATCGCCATCAAGGGCGCAGTGGAATCAGCCCACGAGTTCGCCGAGGCTTGGCGGCGCAGCGAACGCCGGAGCCCTCCCGAGCAGCCGGTTGAACGCCTCTACTTCCAGGATTTGCCGACCATGCTGAAGACTCTCACGCCGCGGCGGTTCGAGGTGCTCAAGATCGTTCACGAGGTCGGACCGGTGAGCGTCAGGGCTTTGGCCGCGAGAATGAAGCGTGATTACAAGAATGTTCATCACGATCTTAAGGTGCTGGAGCGGGTTGGATTGGTCATGCGATCTCCCGACGGACGGCTGACGGCGCCCTGGGAAAAGATCATCGCCGAGTTCGCCCTGGCCGCATAGGCCGCCGGCGCCTTCCCGCGCCATCCTCCGGCCCTCGATCCCGCATCTGGACCTTCGCGGTGCTTCAGGTATTCTAGGACACGCGGCTGAATTTCGACCGCGTTTTATCGTCCGATATAGCAAGGGCCGCGGCCCGTGGGCCGCCGCTGACCGGAAGTATCCAGGAGGGTTGCATGGCTAGGAAAATCGCCGCCATCGCGGGCGGCGTGGTGCTCGGTCTGATTATCGCTTTTGCGCGCGCCGGCGCGTTTCCGTTCTGGGGTTCCGGCGACAAGGACTCATCCAAATCAGATTCTTCGGCTCCACAAGCTGTTGCCTCGATGAGCGCCGTCGAGTCCGCGCCTTCGATGACGCCGCCTGGCGGAGCGGAAGGCGGCGGCCGTGCCGGCGCAATCGGTTCGTTTGCTCCGCTGGTCAAGCGGGTGATGCCGACGGTCGTAAACGTCGCCGTCGTGCAGGACGTGAAAACCTCCGGGCCGCCGTTCGAGATGGGCCCGGGCGGCGATAATGGCGAGGGTGGTGGTGAAGGCGGAGGTGGCGAAGGCGGCGGCGGACCGCCAGCGATGCCGCCTGGGATGGGCAACGGCGATCCGTTCGAGCAATTCCGCCACTTCTTCGGCCAGATTCCGCGCGAGTACAAGCAGCACGGATTGGGCTCCGGCGTAATCGTCTCTTCCGACGGCTACATTCTCACCAACAATCACGTGGTCGGCGGCGCCGAAGAGATCCACGTCACCTTGATGGACAAGCGGGAATTCACCGCCAAGGTGATCGGAAAGGATCCCAAGACCGACCTCGCGCTGATCAAAATCGACACCAAGGATTCCCTCCCGGCCGCGGTGCTGGGTGACTCCGACGTCACCCAAGTCGGCGACTGGGTGGTTGCGATCGGAAATCCGTTCGGCTTTTCGTTGACCGTCACGGCCGGAATCGTCAGCGCCAAGGGCCGTATCCTCGGTGGCAACTATGACGACTTCCTCCAGACCGATGCCTCGATCAACCCCGGCAACTCGGGCGGACCGCTGTTTAACACCGCCGGCCAGGTGATCGGCATCAACACCGCCATTTACAGCCGCACTGGCGCCAACAATGGAATCGGCTTCGCTATTCCAATCGATATGGCGCGCAACGTAATGGAGCAGCTCAAAGCGCACGGACGCGTGGTGCGCGGATGGCTCGGCGTCGAGATTCAGGAAGTCACCGCCGACCTCGCTCAATCCTTCGGATTGCCCAAGCCCGAGGGCGCACTCGTCGCCAGCGCGGACAAGGACGGCCCCGCGGCCAAGGCCGGCATCGAGCGCGGCGATATCATCATGAAGTTCAACGGCAAGACCGTTCACGACGAGCACGAGTTGCCCGCGCTGGTCGCAGAGACTCCGGTCAACTCGAGCGTCCCGGTCGATGTGTTGCGCAACGGCAAGCCGATGACCCTGACCGTCAAAGTCGGTGAGCTTAAGGAACAGAAGGTCGCCAGCGCCAAAACCGAAGAACCCGGCGGTAGCTGGGGCATGCAGGTCGGCGATATCACGCCCGAGCTCGCCCAGCAGTTCCATCTCCAGAAGGACAAGGGTGTCGTCGTGCGCCGGGTTGCCCCGGACAGTCCCGCGGCCGATGCGGGCCTCGAGCCGGGTGACGTGGTGCTCGAGATCAATCGTCAGAAGGTTGCCGACGTAAAGGACTTCGTCGCCAAGGCCAAAGACGTCAAGAGCAGCAAGAAGCCCGCGCTCCTGCTGGTCGCACGCGGCAATGCGACGCTCTACACGGTGATCAAACCCGGAGGCGGCGACTGAGCACCCGCCTGCGAAGCCTGTGACAAACGGCGGCGCCGCGGATCACTCCGCGGCGCCGCTGCTTTAGCTTGAGCATCGCGACCGCGCGTCGCGCGCGCACTTTCGCCGCGCGTATCGCGATGCTAGGCCTAATGCTGCGGTGTCCGATTCCATTTCCAATTGTGAGGTTCTGATCGCGGGCGCGGGCCCGGCCGGTCTGGCTACCGCGCTCTATCTCCTGCGCGCGCGGCCCGAGCTGGCCGGACGCGTAATCGCGCTCGAGAAGGCGGCGCATCCCCGTTTCAAGACCTGCGCCGGCGGCTTGATTCCGAAAACGATGCTCGCGCTTGCGGAACTCGGCCTCGAGCTCGAAGTCCCCGCCTACATCGTGATGCGCGGCAATGCGCGCACTCCCGTGGGCATCGTCGATCTCGACCGCGGCGAGCCGCTATGCACCATCATCCGGCGCGACGAATTCGACGCGCGTCTGGCGCGCGCGGCGCGGGCCGCGGGCCTCGAGATAATCGAACACACTCGCGTGCTCGGGGTCTCGCAGAGCACGGATCGGGTGCGCGTCGAGACCGACCGCGCCATGTTCGAGGCGCGTGTCCTCGTCGGCGCCGACGGCTCTGGAAGCCGTGTGCGCGCCGCGGTCTTCGGGTCCGGCAAAGAGTCTATAGGGCGCGCGCTGATGGCGGATATTCCGGCCGATTCGCGCACTGCCGTCGAGTTCGCCGAGCATCGGTACCGCTTTGACTTCCGATGCGTCAGCGCCGGCATCCCCGGGTACGCGTGGTCCTTCCCGTGCCTCATCGATGGCAATCCGCATCTGAATGTCGGTATCTACGATCAGCACCCGCGCGCGTCGGGCGCCGCCGGCGGCGAGCAGGCGCAGATCCTGACAGAGCTGCGCGCGGCGTTTCCCGAGCTGCCGCTGGCCTCGCTCGAGAACCACATGCGCGCGTTTCGCGCCTTTCCAATCCGATGGTTCGACGCACGCGACCGCTACGTGAACGGCCGCGTAATTCTGGCCGGCGATGCGGCGGGCGTCGATCCGTTGATGGGCGAGGGGATCTCGTGCGCGTTCGAGCATGGCAAGCTCTCCGCCGTCGCGATCGCGCGGATGCTCGGCGGCGATTCGCGCGCGTTGGTCGCCTACGATCGCGAGCTGCATCGCGGCGCGGTTGGCCGCAAGCTCAACAAGCTCGCGTTTGCCGCGCGCCATTTCTATGGGCCGCGCCATCGCGGCTACTTCCGCATGGCCGCAATCAGCCGCCGCGCCCGCGATATCGGCGTCGATTGGTACAACGGAGCGCATCACACCGATGAGCGCCCGACCCGCGCGCTGGTCGCGCGCTGGATGCGCGAGGTTCTCTTTGGCGCCGCGCTCAGATAAATTCTGCGCAGCCGCGATTCGAGCCGCAACGGCGGCCGCAAATGGGGCAGAGGCGCAACGCGATGGCGAAGCGAAGAAAGAACCGGCGGGGACCGGGAATTCTGGTACTGATCGCGCTCGCGGTTCTGATCGCGGGGTTCATCGTGCGCCGCACGCTGATTCCGCAGGCTATTCATTACCTGGCCTATCGTCAGCCCGACAACCCTTCGCTCGCGCCGGCGGCGATGCCGAGCGAAGATCTGAGTCCCAGCGATCGCGAACAGCTTGACCAGACGCTCAAGCAAAAGGCCCACTAGCATCCGCGATGACGCCCACGCAGATCGCCGATGACCTTGGCTTTCGCCTCGAACTCGCGGCGCCTCCGCGCCGGATTGTCTCGCTGGTGCCAAGCTGGACCGAGACCCTGTTCGCGCTTGGGATTGGCGACCGGGTGGTGGGCGTCACGAAATTCTGCGTGTCGCCGCCGGACGCGGTCGCGCCGCTCGCCAAAATCGGCGGCACCAAGAATCCCGATCTGCGCGCGATCGCGAACCTCAAGCCCGACCTGATTATCGCCAACGCCGAGGAAAACCGGCGCGAGGATGTCGAGCGGATGCGCGCGCAGGGAATCCCGGTGCTCACCACCTATCCGCGCACCGTGCCGGGCGCGGTCGAGTCGCTGCTCAAGATGGGACGCGCGATCGGATGCGAGCCCGAAGCCGCCGCGCTCGCGCGCGAAATCACTCTGACCGTCAGCGAGATCGAAGCCGGGATGGGAGTGTGGGCCAAGCTGCGCCTGCGCGTCTTCTGCCCGATCTGGAAAAAACCCTGGATGGCGTTCAACGCCGACACTTACGCCCACGATGTCCTGCGGATGCTCGGCTACAACAACATCTTCGCGGCCGCAGGCGAGCGCTATCCGATGACCACGCTCGAAGCCGCGCTCGATCTGCGCCCCGACATCGTGCTGCTGCCCGACGAGCCATACGAGTTCAGCGACCGCGATGTCGAAGAGTTGCGCACCACGCTGCCGCCGGGTCTCTCGCGCCGAGTGCTAATCGTCAGCGGCCGCGACCTGCACTGGTACGGCGTCCACATGGTCGCCGGACTAAAGTCCCTCGCCGCCCGCCTGTCCCGCGTCCGCGCCGCCGTGTTGTAATCCCAAAGCCAGGCGGCCACGAAGACACCACGACACCTGCGGGGAAGACCTCGACGATGTCTTCGTGTGTTAGTGGCCGCGCCAGGTCTAAACGCGCCGTGCTCTGATCATCAGTGGCCGAGACTGCACGAGTCGGGCGTCCGCACTACGGAAAATAAATTAGGCTTGACTAATGAATTAGTAGCTACTAATGTATCGATTATGATTGAAGCCGCAGCCATCGACGCTGTCATGCGCACGCTTGCCGATCCGACTCGGCGAGCCGTGTTCGAGCGCGTCGTCAGGTCCGACGAGATTACCGTCGTCGAGTTGACGCGGGGGAGCGGCGTGACGCAGGGCGCCATCTCCCAGCATCTCAAGTCGTTGAAGCAGGCCGGCTTGGTTGCCGAGCGCCCTGCGGGCCGGAATGTTTATTATCGCGCCCGGCCTGAGGGCCTCGCGCCATTAGTAGATTGGATGGGCCACTACGCGGTGTTTTGGCGCGACCGGTTCGCCAACCTAAGAACCCTCTTGAAGGAGATTGGTCCATGAGCGACGCCACAACCAAACCCGGTACGCAGGACATCGTGGTCGAAGAGGTGTTTCCACACGCGCCAGAGACGATCTGGAAAACTTTGACGACCGGTGAACTGATGGACCGTTGGTTGATGAAGTCTACTGGGTTTGAACCGGTGAAAGGCACACGCTTCACATTGCAGACGACGTCGGCCGGCGCATGGGATGGCGTGATCCATTGCGAGGTGCTCGAAGTGATACGCAACGAGCGCCTGACCTATTCGTGGCAAGGCGGACATGAAGGCAATCTGCAATATGGCTCGCGTCTGGACACGATCGTCACCTTGACTCTTGCCAGGGTCGACGGCGGCACAAGGCTTCGTCTCGTGCATTCCGGCTTCGTGACGCCGAAAAACGATACCGCATTCAAGAATATGCGCGAAGGCTGGAAGAAGGTTGTCCGCAGGATTGGCACTATTTCCGGCGAGCAGACCGGAAAGAAAAACTCCCAATAAATCGCCGCCGCCGCGTCGAAGACTTGGTCGATTTGGAAGCTGCAAGAGTCAATACCTAAAGGAGGAGTCGGATATGGTTGATATTCTACACAAAGTCGGAATCAAATCATCGTCGCTGGATGATGTGTATAAAGCGTTGACGACGCGTGAGGGCCTTTCCGGCTGGTGGACTAACGACACACAGGGGGAAGGCAAAGTCGGCGGGGTGCTCCAGTTCCGCTTTGGCGCCGGCGGTATCGACATGAAGGTTCTTGAGCTACAGCCCGCCACGCGCGTGCTATGGCAGGTGGTCAACGGGCCCAAAGAGTGGATCGGCACCAAGGTAAATTGGGAGCTCAGACAAGAAGGCGACTGGACCATCATTCTTTTCAAGCACGAAGGCTGGAAGGAGCCGGTGGAGTTCATGCACCATTGCAGCACCAAGTGGGGGGTATTTCTGTTGAGCTTAAAGTCGCTTCTCGAAACCGGTAAGGGCGCGCCCCACCCAAACGACATCAAAATCGACAGCTGGGAATAGAGCCGCGCGGCCAAAGGAGAGCCAATCAATGAAGAAGAAAGCAGAGTCAAAGAACGTGGGGTTATCGACGACCGCCGGCGCCGACACGCCGGCGATGGTCGACCGGGTCGCCTTCCAGGCCGATTTGGATGCGCTGCGGGTTCGGGAGAAGGCGCACATGCGCGAGGGTGACGCGATTGCGGCAGCCCGTCGGCGGCTGCCCATGGTCGAGGTGGACCCCACCATCACGCTGATTGGCCCGCACGGCACGGCGACGCTTCTCGAGGTGTTCGAGGGCCGTCGACAGCTCATCGCCTACTACTTCATGTGGCACACTGGCCACCCTGCGCCGGCGCAGTGCGAGGGGTGCACGTGGATTACATCGCAGGTCAGCGAGCTGTCCTATCTTCATTCGCGTGACGTCACCTACGCAACGTTTTGCCAAGGCCCCTACGACGAGAGCGCTCGGTACCGCGACTTCATGGGCTGGGAGATGCCTTGGTACTCGGCCCTCGGATCGCTCGACAAGCTCTTGGTTGGACGCCGGGTGGGCATGATGCACATCATTTGCTACCTGCGACAAGGATCCAAAGTCTTCGAGACTTACTGGACGACCATGCGCGGCGTCGAGGCGATGGATAACAGCTACCGGTTGCTCGACTTGACCATCTACGGGCGGCAGGAGACTTGGGAGGACTCGCCGACCGGCTGGCCACAACGGTTTCACGGCAAGCAAAATTTCCGTACCGATGGACGTCCCACCGCCCAGTGGTCTCGCCTGAAGGCAGGACGCTCCGACAACCTCGGCACCACCCCCCGTTAGAGGCGTCAGTCCGATGGCGCCGTCACCCGAGACGGAGGTGTCGATTGCCAACCTGCGCCCTCGGCTCCCGTCCGAGCGGGGGGTTTGCTGAGCTTCCCGTGGCTTAACGGTCGCTTGCTGCCTTGGTGTGTTTTATCTTGGTTTGCGCCGTTCAGCCGAACGCACTAAATCTTGTCCATCATGGCAGCATCGCCGCCGCTTAGCGGAATCAAAGTTCTCGACCTCACCAAGCTCGCGCCCGGTCCGTTTTGCACGATGATCCTGGGCGACCTTGGCGCGGATATAATCAAAATCGAAGAGCCCGGCGCTCCCACCGGGCGGCGCGCGCAGCAGGCCGGCAAGGCCGGCACGCAGGCAGCGGCGAGTGCGTTCGGCGCGTCTCCGTTCAACGCGCTTAATCGCAACAAGAAATCCATCGCGCTCAATCTCAAGAGTGGCCCCGGCAAGGAGGTCTTTCTGCGCCTCGCGCAGCGCACCGATATCGTCGTCGAGGAGTACCGCCCCGGCGTCGCCCGCCGCCTCGGCATCGATTACGAAAAGCTTTCCGTGCGCAACCCGCGCCTCATCTATTGCGCGATTACCGGCTACGGCCAGGACGGTCCGTATCGCGATTTGGTCGGCCATGATCTCAACTATATAGCGACCGCCGGCGTGCTCTCGATTCTCGGCCGCCCGGGCCAGCTACCGACGATTCCGCACAACCTGATTGCCGATTACGCCGGCGGCGGGATGCACGGCGCGATCGGAATCCTGGCCGCGCTGGTCGCGCGCACTCAGACCGGGCGCGGCCAGTACGTGGACATCTCGATGATGGACGGCGCGCTCGCGCTGATGGCGCAATCGTTTTCGACTTTCTTCGCAACCGGCGCGGTGCCCAAACCTGGCGAGACGATGCTCGACGGGGCGATCCCGAACTACAACGTGTACGAGACCAAAGACGGGAAGATCATCACGATTGGAGCGATCGAGCCGTGGTTCTTCGCCAACCTGTGCCGCGCGCTCGGCCGCGAGGATTTGATCGAGCACGAATTCAATTCCGCCAAACGCGCCGAGATCCATAAGTTCTTCACCGATTCGTTCAAGAGCAAAACCCGCGACCAATGGTTCGAGCTCCTGAGCAAGACCGATATTTGCGTCGGCAAGATGAACACCCTGGGTGAGGTCGGCGACGACCCGCAGGTGCGCGCACGCAAGATGATCGTCGAGCTCGACGCGCCCGGCGGCCGCAAGGTCAAGCAGGTCGGAATCTCGGTCAAGCTCTCCGAGACTCCCGGATCGATCCGCTCGCTCGCGCCCGCGCTCGGGCAGCATACCGATGAGGTGCTCGGCTCGATTGGCTACTCACCCGAGCAGATCGCCAAGTGGCGCGAAGAGGGCGCCGTGAAGTAGCAGAACAGGCGAAACACCAAGGCGCCAGGAAACAAGAAGCAGGCGGACACCAAGACACCAAGAAGAAAGCGCCGACTCCCAGACGGGATCCGGTGCTTCTGTTTGGATTTTTCTTCTTCGTGCCTTGGTGGCCGTCTGATCTTTCCTGGTGGCTTGGTGTTTCGATTGATTGCGAGGCTTCTCCCGCGCGCCTATCATGACCCCATGCCGCACAATCAGGTGATGTTCATCCGCGGGCCGCACGAACCTATCGCGATTGCGCGCGCCGAGGGCTCGTGGCTCTACACCACCGAGGGGCACAAAATCCTCGACGGCGGCGCCGGCGCCGTGGTCGTTAATATCGGGCAGGGGCGCGAGGAGATCGCCGAAATCGCGCGCCGCACGATCGCCAAACTCGATTACATCGTGCCGGTCTGGACCTCGCCCGAGCGCGAAGCGCTGGTCGCGCGCCTTACGCGATGGACTCCGCCGGGGATGGACCGCTTCTTCTTCACCAGTGGCGGATCGGAAGCGGTCGAGGCGGCGCTCAAGTTCGCGATCCTGCTGAACAAGGTGCGCGGCAAAGCGTCGAAGAAGAAGATTATCGGACGCCAGTTCTCCTATCACGGCAATACGCTCGCCGCGCTCTCCGTCGGCGGCAGCGGACGCCGCGCCGACTACGAGCACGTGCTGTTCGATTGGCCGAAAATTCCGCCCTCGTATTGCTACCGATGCCCGTGGGGAAAGAGCTATCCCGGCTGCGACCTCGAATGCGCTTCGGCGCTCGAAAAAACCATCCTCGAACACGGCGCGGATTCGATCGCGGCGTTTATCGCCGAGCCGATGATGGGCTCGTCGGGCGGCGTCGTTCCTCCGGTCAAGGAATACTGGCCGAAGCTGCGCGCGATCTGCGACAAGTACGAGGTCTTGCTGATCGCCGACGAAGTGATGACAGGCTTCGGCCGCACCGGGCGCCGCTTCGCCGTCGAGCATTGGGGCGTCACCCCCGATATCCTCGTCGGCGGCAAGGGTCTCACCGGCGGGTACATGCCGATGGGGATGATCGCGGTGCGCGGCGAGCTGGTTGACGAGATCCAGCACGCCAAGGCCGACTTCATGTTCTACACCTACAGCTCGCATCCGCTGGCGTGCGCGGTCGCCGACGGAGTTCTGGCCATCATGGAGCGCGAGCATCTGGTCGAGCGCTCGGCGGAAATGGGCGCGCGGCTCGGCGCCGAGCTTCGCGAGGAGCTTTCGGGCCATCCGATGGTCGGCGATATTCGCGGCGCGGGACTTTTCTGGGGCGTCGAGCTGGTGCATGACAAGGCCACGCGGGCGCCGTTCGCGCCGGAGAAGAAGCTCACCAACCGGCTGCTGGGCGCGGCGATCAGGCGCGGGCTGTTTTTCTATCCGGCCTCCGGAATGGCGGGAAAGGCGGGCGGAGACGCGATGATGATGACGCCGCCGCTGGTGATTTCCGAAGACGAAATCGCATTCATGGTGCGCACCGCACGCGACGCGCTCGATGAGTTGGGGCCGCAACTATGATCGCCGCGGCGCTCGGGCGCAAAATCATTTCGGCCGCCGCCGCGCGGCGGTTAACGGATCGCGTCGGTGGAGAAAATAGCTAATGGCCGATAGCATCATCGGGCCCACTTCCCATTACTTCTATTCGCAGCGCCTGAAGTTGCACTACGTCGATTGGGGCAATGCCGACAAGCCCCTGATGGTCCTGGTGCATGGCGGACGCGACCATTGCCGCAACTGGGATTGGGTCGCACTCGATCTGCGCGGCCGCTACCACGTGATCGCGCCCGACCTGCGCGGCCACGGCGATTCGGATTGGGCGGTGGGCGGCAGCTATTCGATGATCGATTACGTGCTCGATCTCGCCCAGCTCATGAAGGCCGTCGCCCTCGAGCCCGCCACGCTTATCGGCCACTCGCTCGGCGGCAGTATCGTCCTGCAATACACGGGAGTGTTTCCCGGCGCGGTCAAGCAGGTTGTCTCGATCGAAGGCCTGGGTCCGCCGCCCGGGATGATCAAGGAGACCCCGGCCCATGAGCGCATGAATACCTGGATCGCGCAGATGCGCGAGCTCTCGAATCGCAAGGCGCGCGAGTACCCGTCGATCGCCGAGGCGCTCGCGCGGATGCGCGCCGCCAATCCGCACTTGAGCGAAGACCAGGCGCGGCATCTGACGATCTGGGGCGTGCGCCGCAACGAGAACGGGACCTATTCGTGGAAATTCGACAACTACGTTCATGCCACCTCGCCGTACATGTTCAACACCCGCGACGCGCGCGAAATCTGGGAGCGCATCACCTGCCCGACCTTCCTGATTCGCGGCTCCGAGTCGTGGGCCGGAGATTGGGTCAAAGACGGCAGGTTCGCCGCGTTCAAGAACGCCAATACGGTTACGGTTCAAAAGGCGGGGCATTGGGTGCATCACGATCAACTCGCCGAGTTTCTGACCCATGTGCGCCGCTTCCTGGAGATCTGATTGAGACCGGCGCCGGGCGGGCCGCCGTCAGCGCGCCGCGCCAACTGCTGAGAACCGGAAAGTGAAATCACCTGATCTTGGATTGCGCACCGATCAGTTCGAGTATGTGCAACTGATCTTGCTGGCGGTGATCGTCGGAATTCTCGGCGCGCTCGGCAACCTCGGGTTTCGCGGGCTGATCGGGGTCTTCACCTGGCTGTTCCGCGATCTCGAATGGAACCTGCTCGGAATCGAACGCGGAGGAATTTTCAGAATCTTCACGCCGGTCGTGTTGCTCTCCGGCGGCGCGGTGATGCTCCTGCTCGACTACTTTTTCCCCGATGACATTCTGGGCTACGGATTTCCGCATTTCCTCGAGCAGATCAACCTGGGCAACGCGCGAATCAAGCGGCGCTGGATCGTACTCAAGGGCCTGGGCGCCGCGGTTTCACTCGGCTCGGGAGCCTCGGTCGGACGCGAGGGTCCAATCGCGCAAATCGGCGGTGCGATCGGCTCCGCGCTGGCGCAACTGCGCGGACTCAGCGCCGACCGCGCCAAGGTGCTGGTCGCGGCGGGCGCGGGAGCCGGAATCGCGACGACCTTCAACGCGCCCATCGGCGGCCTGATGTTCGCGCTCGAGATCGTTCTGCTCGGCCAGGCCGAGACCGCGAATCTTGCGCTGCTGATCATCTCGACCTTCAGCGCGGTGGTGACCTCGCGCGCGATCGTCGGCAACGAGTCCGTCTTCCACGTTCCTCCGTTCATCCTGCGCAGTTACTGGGAGATGCTGACCTACGCGCTGCTGGGTGTCGCGCTCGGGGTGCTGAGCGCTAGTTACACACGGGCGTTCAACGCGACCGCGGCGTACTTTCGCCGGATGAATCTGCCCGCGTGGCAGAAACTGGCAATCGGGCTTTCGATCGTCGGCGGGATCGCGATTTTTCTTCCCGCCAACCTTGCCGACGGATATCCGATCATCAATCGCGCGATGGCCGGCGACTACGGCCTGTGGATGCTGCTTGCGCTGTGCGCGGCGAAGTACGCCGCTTCGTCGCTTTCGCTCGGCGCGGGTGCGCCGGGCGGGGTGTTCGGTCCGATCTTTTTCATCGGCACGATGGCGGGTGGCGCGTTTCAGCGAATCTCGGCGATGGTGATGCCGCATCTGACCGGTCCGCGCGGATCGTACGCGCTGGTCGGCCTGGGCGCATTCCTGGCCGGAACCACGCACGCGCCGCTGACGGCGCTGTTCCTGCTCTTCGAGATGACGGGAGACTTCAACGTCACGCTGCCCACGATGATCGCGGCGGTCGCGGCGCTGGTGGTGTCGCGCGCGATCGAGACGGAGTCGATTGATACCTATCGCCTCGCGCGCGAGGGCAAGACCCTGCAAATCTCGCAGGAGCGGCTCGCGCTCACGCAAATTCCGGTCGGCGCCGTGATGACCAAAGAGGTGACGGTGGTGAGCGCGAACACCCGCCTGAACGACATCCTGCATATCGCGGGGCAGACCGCTCAATCCACCCTGCCGGTGGTCGGTTCGGAGGGCGAACTGATCGGGCTAATCGTCACGCACGATCTGCTCGCGTTGCTCGGCGGCGGCTCCGACCTGGGTCCGCTGGTCAACGCGTTCGATATCGCGCAGGCGCACTGTCCGAAGCTGACCGCGGATCAGAACCTCGACACCGCCAGCCAGTTGATGGAGCAGGAGCGGCTCGACGAGATTCCGGTCGTCGCCCAGCCGCACAACGGACGTTTTCTCGGGCTGGTGACGCGCCAACATATCGCGCAGGCGCTCAACCGCGTGTCGGTTTCGCTCTCCGCCCTGGCGACGCGCGAACAGAATATCTACTGGGCGACGGGCTACCGCGTCACCCGGATCGAAGTTCCCGCCGCCGCCGATGGCGCCACGATTCGCAAGCTGGATGCGCGGGCACGCTTCGACGTTACGATCCTGGCCTTGCAGGGTATGGACGATCCCGACGGGGGATTCGTTCCGGTGGCTCCGGACCGCAAGCTCAAGCCGGGCGATACGATCGTCGCGGCGGGTCGCCCCGCCGATATCCGCCGCTTCGAGCGGGAGCTGGCGCTCGGCGGTTCGGCCGCGTCCAGCAAAGCGGCTCATTCCGCCCCGGAGGGCGGGAAGACATAGGGCCGCGCGCGTCCGGCGCGGATTTCGGCGCACATTTCGGCCACGCTTTTGACCTCGCGCTCGAGTTCGGTGGCGCAGGTCAGAAACCATTTCCCGGTCGCGAAGTGCGCGTCGCTGCCGCCGACCGCGGTCAATCCGAGTTTCAGCGCCGCGTCCGAGGCGCGCTGATTTTCGGCCTCGGAGTTCTGGCCGTTTAGAACCTCGAGTGCGCCGATCGCCGCCCCGTGGCGCCCGAGCAGCGTGTCGAGCCGCGCGCCGAAACCGGACTCGCGAAACGGATGCGCCGGAATCGCGAGGCCGCCCTCGTGATGGATCACGTCGATCAGATGCTCGCTCTTGAGCATCCGCGCCGTCAGATCGAAGCGGCGCGTGACCTCGTGATTGACGCCGAAGAGCAGCAGATGGCCCAAGTCGGTGTCGGCCTCGATTCCCCTGAACACCAGGATACCGAAGCGCTCGGCCAGTTCGTCGTACTCGCGCTCGAGCTCCGGGCCGTCGGGAAACAGGCGATGCTCGGTGAAACAGATCGCGCCCAGTTTCGCGCCGCGGCCGTGCGCGAATTCGAGGTACTGTTCGGCGCCGACCCGGCTGTCGGCCGAGAGTTTGGTATGGACATGAAGATCGACAATCATAATTTTCCCGGCGCGGCGGTGGTTCTGTGATTACAACTAATTTCAACGAGTCGCGAAGTCATGGCATGTTGAAGGCGTCGCGGGTTTGCAGGTGATCGACCACGGACACGATTCCGGTGACGCGCAGCACGGTGAATCGGATATTGGCGCGATCCCATTCGGTCGGCACCGTTCCCCACAGAATCAGCGTGTCCTCTTCGAGCTTGAACTGCACGCTCTTGTAGCCCTCGAAATCGAGCTCGCGCCGCAGCGCCTGCAATTGCTCGGGCGTGGCGCTGCCACCCAGGTCCGGAATCGACGGCGGGATCGGAATCGCGTCGGGCTCCGGCGCGGCGGGCGTGGTCGCCGCAAGATGCGCGATCACGGTGGTCAGAACGAACGCGCCGCTGAACAGCGCCGCGACGATCAGCATATAGAACCGCCACCCATGCGGGCGCGGACGCCGCCGGGGCCAATTCGGCAGCGGCAGCGGCTCCGGAAAATCACCCAGCACCATCGTTTTGGCTTGCGCGCTTTCGGAGTTCGCGCCCGGCGAATCGAGGATCGGCGCCGCGCAAAACGAGCAGTAGCGCGAGTCGGCGGGCACGTGCCGTCCGCATCGCGGACACGCAATCGTCGCGAGGTCGGACAGCAGCGTCGGAGCCGACGGTGATGCCGCCGCGCGCGCGCTCGAGCCGCCGAGCGGCAGCCGCATTTGCGGACGCAACGAACTGGCCCGCGCCGGCGCTGCCGGCGGCGGCGCGACGGTCGGCCCGGCCGCGGAGTCGGCGGGGGCGCCGGATTTAATCGCGGCCATCCGCGCCTTGAATTCGCCGACATCCTGGGGACGCAACGCGGCGTCGTAATTGAGGGTCTGATCGACCAGCTCGGCCAGCGCGGGATTCACTCCCGGCGCCGCACTGCGCAAGGGCGGAAAGCTGAACGGAGGCTCGGCGGCGGGATCGCGCCCGGACAGCGCGTGATGCATCGTCGCCGCGAGCGCGTACAGATCCGAGCGCAACTCGACCCGGCCGCGGTACTGTTCCGGCGGCGCGTAGCCCTGCGTTCCGATCATCGTAGCGTTTTGCAGCGGCGCGAAATGGCGCGCGATTCCGAAGTCAATAAGCTTGACCTGGCCGTGCGCCGCGATCATCACGTTCGACGGTTTCAGATCGCGATAGATCACCGGCGGCGAAAGTTTGTGCAGGTATGCCAGCGTGTCGCAGATCTGGAGCGCGATGCCGATCACCGCGTCCTGGGCGAGCTTGCCGCCCGCTTCCCGCAGCCGGTCCTCGAGGGTCTGCCCCTCGATATATTCCATTACCAGGTAATGGCGGTTCTCTTCGCTGAAGCGATCGAACACCCGCGGGATATGCTCGTTGCTGAGCGTCGCGAGCATGTCCGCCTCGCGCTGAAAAGCGGCGACGGCCTCCTGCTGTTTGTCGGGACTGGTGAACGAATCGACCATTTCGGCCAGCGCGCAGGGCCGCGCGGCAAGCCGCAGGTCTTCGGCCAGATAAACCATCTTCATCCCGCCGCCGCCGAGCGGACTGACCACGCGGTAGCGTCCGCCGACGATGGTGTTGGCCGTGATCATCGCGCCGCTTCCCTAGCTCCATCCATCCGGCGGCGCCGAATCCGCACGCGAGGGGCGCGTGCGCGGACCGCCGCGGCCAGAGGGGAACGCATCGTCGCGCAGCATGCCCGAAAGCGCGGCGTTGAGCGCGCAGATTGCGTGCATCAGCAGGCCGATCGGTCCGAGAGCGTAGGCCAGCAGCACCACGAAAAACCAGATGGCGCCGCGCGCCGGACGGCCCTTATAAACGTGGCCCAAGCCCGGAACTATGCTCAGCAAAAATGCCACCGTCGGCTTGAAGCCCGGCTCGCGCACGAAAATTCGCGTTCCGGCCAGCGCAGCGCCGCAGTCTTTGCAGAACTGCGCGCCCGCCACCACGATCGGTTGGCCGCATCGCGAGCAAAAGCGCGCCTGGTCGGGATTTGGATCAGGCACGGAAGGTAAACGGCGCCTGTCCGATCCGGATCGAGTCGCCGTCCGCGAGGCGCGCCTGGGTGATTCGCCGGTCTGCGACCAGTGTTCCATTCTGGCTGTTCAGATCCTTGAGATCGAAGCCGCCGCCGGATGCGATCACGCTCGCGTGATGGCGCGACACCGAAGCGTGATTGATGACGATATCGTTGTCGAGCGCCCGGCCGATCGTGGTGGCCGCGTCGGCGCGCAGGGGATGCCGGATTCCGGATGCGTCCTCGAGCGCGGGCCCGGCCGCATTCGCCTGCGCCGGCGCGATGCGCGACTCGACGTGAACCGCCGCGGTGATTGCGCCCGCGCCTGCCGGGCGCGCTTGCTGGTCCATCGGCCCGCGCGGCGCAGCGGGAGCCTGGCGCAGATGAAACGCCAACTCATAACCGCCCACGCCGATCCGATCGCCGTCGTGAAGATCTGCGCTCTCGATCCGGTTGCCGTTCAGGAAGGTACCCTCCTGCACGGCCAGGCTCTTGAGCATGAAGTCGGAGCCGTGGCGCTCGATAACGGCATGGCGCTGCTGCACGCCAGCGTCGCCGAACAGCCCGATTGGATTTTCCTCGGCGCGCCCGAGCGTGGCGCGCGCGCCCTCGACTCTGAACTGCCGCCCGCGCAGGCGTCCCTGCTCGACGGTCAGCCATGCGGCCTTGGTCAGTTCCTGCACCAGCCCGATGAACAGGCCGATGAAGAATCCAATCAGGCTAAGCCCGATGAGCCGCGACCACAGCCCTCCGCCGGTCGCCTGATTTATCGGATCGAACAGAATTCCGCCGGCGAATCCGCCGATGATTCCGCCGAGCCCGCCCTTGGCGATATTCGGCATCGACATCGACGCGAGTCCCACGCCGGCGCCGAGACTCGCGCCCATGATCAGCCAGCTCATCACCCGGCCCAGGAACAAGAAGAAACCCGAGCCCGGATGGCCGAGACTCCATCCGCCGAAACTCAGCATCGCGCTGAACACGTAGTTGGAAAAGTAATCGGCGGGCAGGGCAAGCGCCATACAGACCAAAAATCCGCGCAGAAGATTTTTGCGGGTGGACTGATTCCATTCAATTTGCTGGCCGCCGGCCGCAAGGATGAAGCCGCCGACCGCTCCCGACAGTATCGCCATCGAGACGTAGGACATCGCGGCGTCGAAGCTCGAGATCTGTTCGGTCAGGCTGTGCCCGTGGCTGGCGAGCTCGACCGGAAGCCATCCGAGCGCGCCGCCAAACAGGCCGGCGATTGCCTTGTTGAAAAGTTCGCGACGATTGATCGAGCTGTTCATTCGGGAAAATTCCTCGCGCTCCATGCATGCCTGGAAAGCCAATGCGCACAAACTGCGCTGTAGTCATAATAGCCCGCCGGACGCGGACGTAAAATCCACGCCGCAGGGTCGATTGCGCGGCCCGGGTGGTGTGCGCAGTTGCAGGTCTGCGCCCCGGCGCGGCATCATTCCTTGAGAATCACCGACGCGCGGAGCATATGGGAGCATCAATGGCAGATAAGACTCTGGTCCCCGAGCAATTTGGCCCCTTGCAGGGTGTGAGGATCGTCTCGACCGGCACGCTGATCGCGCAGCCGTTCGCCGCGGAACTCGCGGCCGAGATGGGCGCCGAGGTCATTCAGGTCGAGCGCCCGGGGGTCGGCGATACCGGATGGCGCAATATCGGGGTTCGGCTCAAAGCGCGCGACGGCGGTGCGCGGGTTGCGACCAACTGGGTGCAGGAGCGCCGCAATGTCTTCTGCGTGACCCTGGATATCGCGAAGCCGCGCGGCCGCGATATCTTCTTGAAGCTCGCGGCCCGCGCCGATATCTGGATGGAAAGCTCGAAGCCTGGCACCTATCCGAAATGGGATCTCGCCGATGAAACAATCTGGAAGCTCAATCCCAAGCTCGTGATCACGCATGTGAGCGGCTTCGGGCAGACCGGAGATCCCGATTACGTCGCGCGCGCATCGTATGACATCGTGGGCCAGGCCGTCGGCGGCATGATGTACCAGACCGGCTATCCCGATCCTACGCCGCCGACCCGCGCCGCGCCGTGGACTGGCGACTACCTCACCGCGCTGTTCGCGCTGTGGTCGTCGCTGGCCGGCCTCACCTACGCGCGCTCGACGGGCAAGGGGCAGGCGATCGACGTTGCGCAGTACGAGGCGGTCCACAAGACCATGGGCGGCACGATGCTCGAGTATTTTCAGGAAGGCGTCGTGCGCGACCGTTCGGGCAATCGCGCGCAGGGCTTCCAGCCGCTCGATTCCTTTAAGGCTAGCGACGGATGGGTGGTGCTGGGCGCGCTCGGTGACGTATACGAGCGCATCGTGCGCGTGATCGGACTCGATCCGGTGGACCCGAAATGGCAGAGCGCCAGGGTCAACCTCGAATCGATCGAAGGAATCGAGTTCGACGCGATTCTGCGGGGATGGGTCAGCGAGCGCACCGTCGCCGAGGTGGTGCATGCGATGGCGGGGGGCAAGGTGCCGTGCTCGCCGATCATGTCGAGCAAGGACGCCGCCGCCGATCCGCAATATCGCGCGCGCCAGATGCACTTCGAGTGGGAAGATCGGCAGGTGGGCAAGGTCAAGGGCATCGGCATCGCGCCCAAGTTCTCGCTGACTCCGGGCAAGGTCTTTCGCGGCGCGCCCGGGTTGGGCGCGGATAACGCGCGCGTCTACGGCGATCTCCTCGGGATCGCCGCCGGCGAGATCGAAGCGCTCAAGCGCGACAAAATCATCTGAGCGGTCCGCGCGCGCGTTGCTGGCGCTCAGTGGGCGACCTTGGCGATAAAGGTGTCGGCGGCGGCCGCGAACTCGCGCTCGTCGGCGTATCTGCCGAGATCGAGGATGAAATAGGTCGCGCCGGCTTCGCGCTCGGCGTCGAGGCGATCGCGGGCGGCGGCGATATCGCCGAGTTTCAAGCCGCGGCGCACGATAATGTCGGGGTCGGGGCGTCCGGCGGCACGCATCCGGCCGCGCAAATCTTCAACCAAAGGTTTAAGTTCCGCCGCGCGCTGCATCGGATGCCATCCGTCGCCGAACTCGAGCACCCGCCGGATCGCGCTCGGACCGCCGCCGCCGATCCAGATCGGCGGACGCGCCGGACGCGGCTCGAACACGAACGCCGGAAAGTTCACGAGTTCCGCGCTAAACGGCGCCGGCTCGGGACTGTCGAACAGATGCCGGATCACGCGCAGCGTCTCGGTCGCGAGCGCACCGCGCTTTTTCATATCGACCCCCAGCGCCTCGAACTCGGGCTTCATCCACCCCACGCCGACGCCGAGAATCATCCGTCCGCCCGACAATTCCTGGATTGTCGCGATCTGCTTGGCGGTCAGCACCGCGGGACGATAGGGCAGCACCAGCACGGAGACTCCGAGCCGGATGCGCTGGGTCGCGCCGGCCAGCCATGCGAGAGTCGCCAGCACGTCAAGGTAGCGGCCGCCCGAGCCCTCGGTCTGGCCCGGCGGGATGCACAAATGATCGGAGACGAAGAGCGCGTCGAAGCCCGCGTCTTCCGCGGCTCGAGCGCAGGCCAGAATCGCCCCGCGCGATGATTGCGGTCCCATGTTGCGAATCGCGATGCCGTATTTCATTTATCACCTCGGCGCGGGCGTGTTTGGCGTTGACCGCAAGACTGGCAAGCGCGGTACCGGCGCGTCAAACTGCATCACGCGGGAGGACGATCGTTTTGGGGAGACCATCGGCGAAGGTGCGCAGGCCCTACGACAGCGACGCAATCGCGGACGTGGCAGTACGGGTATTTTTGGAACGCGGCTACGACGGCGCGTCGCTTGACGACGTGGCGCGCGCTGCCGGGATCACCAAGGCCAGCATCTACTACCACGTTCGCGGCAAAGAGGAGTTGCTCGCGCGCGGAGTCGGGCGCGCCTTCGACGCGCTGGACGCGGCGTTCGATGAGCCCGGCGCGAAGCACGGCGGCGCCGCGGCGCGGCTGCGGCATATCATCCGGCGCACGATCGAGATCACGGTCGCGATGCGCCCCGAAGTGGCGCTGCTGCTCAGGGTGCGGGGCAACACGAGGGTCGAGAAGGCGATCGTCGCGCGGCGGCGCGCGTTCGACCATCTGGTCGCGCGCCAATTCGCGCGCGCGCAGCGCGCGGGCGAGCTGCGGCGCGATCTGGACCCGCGGCTGGCGACGCGGCTGTTGTTCGGGATGCTGAATTCGATCACCGAATGGTACCGCGCCGGCGGCAAGCTCGCGGCGGACGACATCGCGCAGGCGGTGTTCCGCCTCGCGTTCGAGGGGCTCGAGAGCCGCGCGCCGCGGGGCGCTTGAGTTATCGACCAAATGGTTGATAAATGTACTTATCGAGAGCGGCATGGTGACGAACCAATTTATTATCCCGGCTGGGGGCCTGACGGCCGCGCCGGAAGTTCCGCAGCCCAATATCTTTCCGCTCGAATGGCGGTGCGAGACGCCCAAGCTGGCCGAAATCTACGAGCGCGCCAAGCACGAGGGCTTCAACCCGGCCGACCTCGCATGGGAGCAGCTCTCGCCCGAGGCGTGGAGCGACGACGAGAAGGCCGCGATCATGTACTGGTGGGCGCTGCTCTCGAACTTCGATTCGTCGGGACCGGCGGTGTTCGCGCGCGCGATGATCCGGGCGTTCGAGACCCATGAAGAAGATCCGGTGCGCAAATGTTTTTTTTCGATCACGCGCGACGAGACCAATCACGAAGAATGCTGCCAGCGCGTGATCCAGCGCCTGGTCCCCGGCGGACCGCAGGGCTTCGCGCCGCAAAGCGAGCTGCAGCGCGTCGCGCTCAACAATATCGGATGGCTCTATCACAACGGCGGACGCTACTGGACGGGATATAACCGCGCGATCGAGCGCTATCCGCTCGCGATCATCTTCACCTCATTCATGATGGGCGAGGTCGCCTCCTCGACGCTGTTCCACGGGATGGCGCGCGCGACCACGCATCCGGTGTTCCGCGAGATTTTCACCTGTATCGGGCGCGACGAGGCGCGGCACCTGCAAATCTGCATCAACCTGCTCGAAAAACAGTGGCCGGGGCTGACCGACGCGGATCGGGGATTCATCACCAAGCAACTGCGGGCGGGGTTCGTGTTTCTCTCGATGGTGCTGTGGGAGCCGCCGGAACAGTTCTGGGATCTGCCGGACTACTTCCTGCACAACCATCGGATTCTGCTCCGGGTGGCGCGCGAGGCCGGGCTCGGCATCCTGACCTTCGAGCAGCAGGCCGACAACTGGAAGCTCGCGATCGCGCGGGTGCGCAAGCTGGTCGAGCGCTGGGGAATCGAGTTTCCGGCGATCCCGGAGTTGGATATCGAAGGCGTGGACGTGGGCGATATTACCGCCGAAGATATTATTCCGGTATTTTGATTTTGATCGATAGCTCCACAGGAGCAATGCGCGATGCCCGTCGAATTGAAGATTGCCGGCGCGATGGCCGAGATCGTGCTCAACCGTCCCGACAAGCTCAACGCGGTGAACGACGCGATGGCGGCCGAGCTGGGTGAGGTTTTCGAGCGTGCCGAGCGCGCGGGAGTTCGCGCGATGCTGCTGAGCGGCGCCGGCGCGGGCTTCTGCGCCGGACGGGATTTGGCGGACGCCGACCCGGGGGTTGAAGACGCCGAGGCGATTCTGGAGGGCGTTTTCAATCCGCTCATCAAGCGCCTTACGTTGTTTCCCGCGCCGACCTTTGCCGCCGTGCACGGCGCGTGTCTGGGAGTGGGACTCGGCCTGGCGCTCGCCTGCGATGTGGTCTATGCGGCGGATGACGCGAAGATCGGCTCGCCGTTCGCGCGGATCGGCGCGGTGCTCGATTCGGGAGGCCATTCGTTCCTGGTGGCGCGGCTCGGGTCGCATCGCGCACTCGAATTGATCTACACCGGACGCCTGCTGTCCGGCGCCGAGGCGGCGGCCTTGGGACTGGTCAACGCGAGCATGCCGAAGGACAAGGTTCTGGAGCACGCGCGCGCGGTCGCATCACAGGTCGCAAGCGGTCCGACGGCGGCGTTTGCGGAATCGAAGCGGCTCATCCGGCGAATCGATGAAGAAGGTCTGGGGCTGCTCGCGGTATTGAAGTGCGAGGCGCGCGCGCAAGGCGCGGCCGGACGCACGGCGGATTACAAAGAAGGAATCAGCGCATTTCAGCAAAAGCGCACACCCAAGTTTGTCGGTAGGTAAACAGTCCACCGGGAAATAGCGCGCGCCGAATTCGTTCAGCGGCGCCGGTGCGGATCGTGCGCGAGGCGGCGCGCGGTTTCTCCGAGCGCTCCGGCGGGATGCAAGCGGCTGTATTCCTCGACCGTCAGGCCGCGCGCGATCTCGAGCGCCACCGATAAACCCGCCAGCACGAACACTTCCGCCAGCACGCTGATACGCGGGGCCAGGCCGAGACCGCCGCCTTCGCGCCGCACGGGCGCGTAAATCACCAGGTCGGCCAGCCGCGCGAGATCCGAATCGCGATTTCCCGTCACCCCGATAATGTCGGCGCCCTGATCCTTGATGGCGGTCGCCGCGGTGGTGAGCTCGCTGGTGTTGCCGCTGTTCGAGATCGCGATGACGACATCGTGCGGATGCACCTGGCCGAGACTGCCGTGCAGCGTTTCGGTCGCGTGCAGGAACGTGGCGGGCGTGCCGACCGAGCAGAACAGGCTGGCGGCGTAACGCGCGACGTGCTCGGGCTTGCCGACTCCGGTCACATGGACGCGTCCGCCGCGTGCCTGCGCGGCGCGGATCATCTCGACCGCGCGCGCGATCGCGTCGAGGTCGAGCGCGCGATGCAGGGTCGCCAATTCCTCGAGCGACTGGCCGAAGAAGCGGTCGATCTCGCGGACCTCGCGCTTGGCCTGCGCGGCGGGCGAGGGCGGGCGCACGTCAGGCAGGGCGGCGCGCGGCGCGGGAAGCGCTTCGCCGTATAATTTCTCGATCTCGGCGCGCAGCTCGAAACCTTCTGGAAAGGCACCCAGGCGTGTGACGCAAACCGCGCCGGCCGCGTTGGCCAGGCGCGCGGCGGCGTTCCAATCGAGTTTCCAGCGCATCGCGGCCAATAGCCCGCCCACAAATGCGTCGCCAGCGCCGGTCGAATCAACCTGTTTGACCCGAAACGCAGGCGCGCGCAGCGCAGTGTCTTTGGCCGCGATAACGCATCCGCGCTCACCCAGGGTGACAATCACCGCGCGATTTTTGTATTTGGCGCGAATCGCCGCGGCCTGCACCAGCGGGTCGCGGCTTTTCGCGGCGACGAGGCTTGCGGCCGTCGCCTTGGCGGGCTTTAGAATCGTCGCCAGGCGCATCGCGCGTTCGAGTTCCGCGCGGGTGCCGAGTCTCGGGATTGCCTCCGCGGCGGGCAGATCGACATCGAGGACGGTCGGGATCGAATGCTTTCGCGCGAGCTGCAAAATCGCGATCACGGCGGCGAGCGGGAGCTGCGAAATTTCCGTGGTTACGATATGCGCGGCGCGGATAAACCCGCCGTGGCGGCGGCGCACCTCTTCCGCGGTGAGTTCGGCGGTCGCACCGCGCGCCATGTAGATCGCGCGGTTGCCGGCGGAATCGACCATCACGTTGGCGAACGAACTGGCGCTGCCGTCAAGGGTCAGATGATGCACGATGCCGAAGCGGTCCATCGCGGCGCGCAGAAACTCGCCGTGCCGATCTTCGCCCATCTTGCCGAAGATGCCGGTGCGCAGACCGAGCACGCGCGCCCATCCGAGGTGATTGAGCACCAGGCCCCCGGCGCGGGCGCGCTCGATCGCGCCGTCGGAGTCGTGGGCATCGAGGACGGTCTTCTCGTCGGCACGGATGATCCGTGGCGCGCGATAGAAGAGATCGACCACCATGCTGCCGCATCCGGCGGCGTCAAGCCTGGAATCAGCCATGAGGCCGCACAGCCCGCGGAGGTTCCTTCAATCTCGGACGCGCCTCCGGTTCGCTGACCCATCCGGGTTCGAGGGTCTCGGCCACGTGGCGGCGCATCGCGCGAATTCTCGCGGCGAACTCGCGGCGTTCAGCGGATTCGATCGCGGGCGTGCCCTGGGCGGCCGCGTCGCTTTCGATCACGCCAAGCTCGCGCAGCGCCGCCTTGTAGCACGCGATAACCGGACTGTAGGGTTTGGCGGAGCGCTTGAATTCGCACGCGGCGCGCAACTTATCGGTTGCCTCGGCGTAGCGCCGCATCAGCTCGGGATTTCCCGCGCGGCACACCCGCCACGCACGTTGCCATTCGCGCGGCATCACGTTCGAGGCTCCGGCGACGACGCCATAGGGCATCGCGCGTTGCGTCAGATAACGGTTCCATCGATGGCGGATGGCGCCGGAGAGTCCGCCGGCCGGCGCAAAAAGGTCGAAGATCAGGTATGGCACTCCGGCGTAAACCGCGAACTCGTGCGAGAGCTTGAAGTGCGACGCGGCGCGCGTGTAGTTACCGAGCACGACCTTGCCGGCGGTGACCTTGATTCCGCGCACATACGCCAGGCGCGCCATCCGCTTGACGTCGCGGGTGTGCAGATGGGCGGATTTTCCGGGCGCGGCGATATCGGCATTGTCGTAAAGAAAGAGCGGGATGGTTTTGCCGCGGCGCTCGAAGACCGCGCCGAGCTCACGCTCGACGAACTCGGGCGGCGCGCCAGCGTCGCGAATCGAAAGCGGCGCCACGACGGCGGCGTCGGCCTCGAGGTCGATCGCGTGGTCGAGATTGGCGGCGGTCTCGGCGCGGGTGTGCGCGGTGATACCGGCCCACGCCTCGATCTTGCGGCCGACCCGCGCCGAAACGCGGCGGCATTCATCCACCGTGATTCCTACGACGGTCTGGCGGCGCGAATTATCGATCCGATCCCATTCGCCGGTGGTTCCCGCGGCGAACACTATATCGGCGCCGCGCCCGTCCTGCACGACGAACCGCACGACCGCGCGCTGCTCGTCTTCGAGCACCCGGCCCTCGCGATCGAGCACCGTGATTATCGGTGTCGAGAGCCCCGGCCGAGGCAGGTAGTCCTCGAGTGCTTGCATCGGGAAAATCCTAGCAGAAAGCGGGCTGGCACGCCGACGGTGGGCGACTCACAGCAGCGCGATTCCGATGTAGGTTTTGAAGAACCACCGGTTGTCGCCCATCGAGGCGTAGTTCTCGAGCCTGAGCTCGACGCGCATCCGGTAGAATCCATCGGGCATCGCCGCATCCTTGGGAGGATTGGTCACCCACAGAGAGGACTTTGCCGCGTCGATAAACATCCGGTCCAGGATCCCCTTGCCGCAGTGTTGTTCGAGCACGATTTCCTTGAGCTTGCCGCTCGGGTCAAGCGTCGCGGTCAGAATCACGGGCAGGAGGTCGGTCTCGAGATTGAGCCGCGCGATTTCGTCGGTTTTCTCGCGTTTTCGCACGGCTACATACAGGTGATCCACCAGCAGACCGGTGAAGTTCGCGAACTTGGCTGCCTTGGGATTAAGCAGCTGCTCGACTCCGGGATTCTGGTCATTGCCGACGTGACGGGTGGTGCCGGGCGCTTCCTCGTTGGCGTGTTCCAAGCCCGAACCACCGCCGGCATGGGTCGCGGCGAAAGCGGCGGAGGGATCCATGATCGGATTGATCGGTTGGGCGGAGAGCGTGGAAAGATCGGTTACGAAGCGCGGGGTCGAGACCGCGGCGGGGTTTTGGGTGTCAGCCGAGTCGGAGCTGCATCCGGCGCCGATCGCGGCGAGCGCGGCGGCGAGGGCCATGAAGATCAGGAACTTGGGTAACCTCACTTGACTTTCGCCTGCCGCGGATCGAGCGCCAGAATCCTCGGACGCGCGTTATTGTAGTCGGTCGCGAAGGCGTCGAACAGCTCCGCCCCGAATGCGCGCTCATCGGTCCGCACCGCCTCATTGTGCTGATCGGCGATTGCGTCGCCCACTCTGGCAAGAAACTCGAGGGTTGGCGAGTACTCGAATTCGCCGGTGAAACCAAGCGCGTAGTGGTCGAGTCCGTCCACCAGGCGCCGCGACGCGAAGGTCGAGTTCAGTCCGCCGTTGCCCTGCGCCATCACGCGCAAAAACTCTCCTGCGATGAAGTCGATCAAGCGATAGATGCCGAGCGGCGCGATCAGCTCCGGCACCGCGGTCATCGTGCTCACCGCGACGATCGAATCGCCGTCGCGCCGATAGTCGGTGGTGAAGCTCAACTGGTCCAGTCCGAACGCCATCCCGAGCCGGTACACTCGCACCGACGATTGTGTGCGATAGCGGCCGTTGTGGACGGCGCCCATGGCGACGCTCGCGCCGGCGGGATGCCCGTGCTGGTCGAACGGGGTGAGCAGCCCGTCGCGATCCATGAACTTCACGTGCATCCGTCCGCGATCGAACCGCGTCCGCATCCAGTAGTTCCCGTTCGCGTCGGTGATCGCGGACTCGGCGACCAGCACCGGCGCGACCTTGCGATAGAAGTCATACAGATGCGGATACGCCTTGAGCGCGTCCATTTTGACTTCGACGTCGGCGTTGAACAGCACGATCCGGCCGCCAGGCCCGTCGAACTCGTCGAGCAGGTTGTGAAAGATGAGATAATGATCGAGCTTGGCGGCGAGCGTAGGCATCTCGCGATGAAGCCGCGCAAGCGCGGCGCGATCGTGGTGATTGAACCGTCCGGGAGCGGCATCCCACGGCGCTTTCAGATCGCCGTGAATCTGAGTCAGCGCTGCGGCCGCCAGATCGACCGCGTCCGCCGCGGGGTAGGTGTTCAACAGCAGCTCGGCCGAAAGCGCTCCGATCACGTCAGAGCTGGCCGCTCCCGGCACCGACGCGGGTACCGGAGAAACCGCGAATCGTCCCGCCATCTGTCCGGGTGATTCGGGACTGGCATACTTTTGGGTCAGCTTGTACAGAAAGTTGGAAGCTTTAGGCGCGCCCGCGACCGAGACCTGATGGGTTCCGTTGGCCAGGTGCTGCCACGGAATATCGGGCTCGGAATAGAGCGCGGAAGCGCGAATCAAGGTAGATTCGCGCGGCGGCAGCTTTTCGACCAGCCGGGTCAATGCGTCGTCAAGCTCGGGATGAAACGAAATCGCGCGCTGGAACGCGAGCTGGCGATCGAAGATTGCAATCGCGCGCGCCGCGCGGTTTGGCCCCGGCGGCGCCAGCGCGAGAATCGGGGCGAAGATCGTCTCGCCGTCGGGAGCAAAGCCCGGCGCCGGCGCGGTGGTGGCTGCGGCCGCCGTGAGGTGCGGCGCCGGCGAGCGGGGCGCCTTCGGCGCCGATGCGGGGGCGGCGAGCGCTATCTGCGCGAGCATTGCGGAGATCAGGAAAATTGCCGGAAGAATGGTTAGATTGATGCGCGAACGCGAACGGACCGGACGAATTGTGTGGGATCGCCGGGGATGATATTCTCGGCGGGAATAGATTTGACGCGAAGAGTTTAACAAATGAAAGCCGCAATCCATCCCGAATACCGTCGCTGCGTGGTTACCTGCGCGTGCGGCAACACTTTCGAAACCCGCTCGACCGTGGGCGAGCTTCACGTCGAAGTCTGTTCGAAGTGTCATCCGTTTTACACCGGACAGCAGCGGCTGGTCGATACCGCTGGCCGGGTCGAGCGCTTCAAGCGCCGGTACGGATTGAAGTAGCATAGTACTCCCGCCGCCCGAGGCCGCGGTCTCAAGCAAGGCCGCCTCGCCTGTGGGTGTGCGGGGGATTGGTCTTGCGGCGGGTGATATCCCGCCGCGTTTGTTTTTGGGCTGCGGAGAAAGTCATCGGCGTGGGGGGCAATGCTCGATAAACTCAAAGGAATAGAGGATCGCTATGTGGAGCTGGAACGCAAGCTCAACGATCCCGCCGTGACCGCCAACAATCGCGAGTACGCGAAGCTGGCCAAGGAGCGAGCGTCGCTGAGCGAGCTGGTGGAAGCGGCGCGCGAGTATCGCAAGCTGATGGGCGAACTCGCCGAGCACAAGGCGCTGCTCGAGGGCGACGACCCCGAGTTGCGCGAGCTGGCGAAGGCCGAGCTGCCCTCGATGCACAAGCGGCAGGTTCCGCTCGAAGAGAAAATCCGCCAGCTCCTGATTCCGCGCGACCCCAACGACGACCGCAACGTGCTGCTCGAAATCCGCGCGGGAACCGGCGGCGCGGAGGCCTCGCTGTTCGCCGGAGAACTTTTCCGGATGTACTCGCGCTTCGCCGAACGGCGCGGATGGAAGGTCGAGACGATGAGCCTCTCCGACACGGGCTTGGGCGGAATCAAGGAAGTTATCGCGCTCATCGCCGGGCGCGGCGCATACTCGCGCCTCAAGTTCGAGGGTGGGGTGCATCGCGTGCAGCGCGTCCCGGAGACCGAAGGCTCGGGCCGGATTCATACTTCGGCGGTGACGGTCGCGGTGATGCCCGAGGCCGACGAGGTCGAGGTCAATATCAACGAGGAAAAGGATTTGCGCATCGACGTGATGCGCGCGTCGGGCCCGGGCGGACAGAGCGTCAACACCACCGACTCGGCGGTGCGGATAACCCATATTCCGTCGGGGATGGTGATCATCTGCCGCGACGAGAAGTCGCAGCACAAGAACAAGGCGCGCGCGCTCAAAATTCTGCGCGCGCGGCTGCTCGAGAAGGCGCGCGCCGAGCAGGACGCGCAGATCGCGGCGACGCGGCGCTCGATGGTCGGCACCGGCGACCGCTCCGAGCGGATTCGCACCTACAATTTCCCTCAATCCCGCGTCACCGATCATCGCGTCAACGTCACAATTCATCAGCTCGACCAGTTCCTCGACGGCGCGATCGATCCGCTGATCGACGCGCTCGCCACTGCGGAGCAGGCGCAGCTCCTAAGTGCCTGAGGGCGCCGATGGCTCCCCGCGACGATGCCTCGAGCCGAAGGGCGCGTGTCGATAGCCTGCTCGGGGACGCGGCCGCGCGCCTGGCCCGCACGGGCGTCGATTCCGCGCGTCTGGAGGCCGAGCTGATATTGGCGCGGGCGGCAGGGGCGACTCGCGCTGAGGTTATTTCCGCGCCGCTCGAGATTTCCGCCGCCGCGGCCGAGCGCTTCGAGGCGATGCTCTCGCGGCGGGCAGCGCGCGAGCCGCTCGCGTATATTCTGGGCTGCAAGGAATTTTATTCGCTCGAGTTCGAGGTCACTCCGGCGGTCCTGATTCCACGTCCGGAGACCGAGACCCTCGTAAGCGCGGCGCTGGAATTCGCCGCGCGTCGCCCGCAGGCGCGCGTGCTCGATATCGGAACCGGCTCGGGCGCGATCGCGATTGCGATTGCGGCCAATGCGCCGCCAGTGTCGGTTGTCGCCACGGATATTGATGAAAGCGCGCTCGGCGTCGCGCGGCGCAACCTCGCGCGGCATCATCTTGAAGGCCGCGTCGATCTGCGCCGCGCCGATATTTTTGAATTGCTCGATCGCGGCGGCGCGCTTGGTCTGTTCGATTTGATTGTGTCCAATCCTCCCTATGTCGAGTCCGCCGCGATCGATTCGCTCGAACCCGAGGTTCGTGATTTCGAGCCGCGCGTTGCGCTATTCGCAGGCGCCGACGCGCTTGCCTGCTACCGGCGGATAGCAGGCGGTGCACGCGCGCATCTGAACGATAGCGGCGCGGTGATGCTTGAAGTTGGCGCGGAGCAGGCAGTGGCGGTCAGCGCGATCCTGCGAGAGGCGGGATTGCACGTCGCGGGTGTGATAAACGATCTGGCCGGAATCGCGCGCGTGGTGACGGCGCGAGCCTGAACTTCAGATGGACAAGATGATCATCCGCGGCGGCAAGCCGCTGCGCGGCGCCGTGTCGGTAAGCGGCAGCAAAAACACCGCGCTGCCGATCCTGATCGCGGCGCTTTTGACCGAAGAGCCGGTGCGCGTCCTCAACGTGCCGCGCCTGCGCGACGTGACCACCACGCTCGGGCTATTGAACGATCTGGGCGCCGACGCGCGATGGACCGGCGACCACGAGGTCGAGGTATGCGCGAAGCAGATCACCTCGCACGTCGCGCCGTATGAACTGGTCAAGACGATGCGCGCGTCGTTTCTGGTCCTCGGTCCTCTGCTTGCGCGACAGGGCAGGGCGCGCGTCTCGACCCCCGGAGGATGCGCGATAGGCGCGCGGCCGGTGAATTTGCATATCACCGGGATGCGCGCGCTCGGCGCGAAGATCCAGTTTCGCAACGGATACGTCGAGGCGCACGCGCGGCGTCTGGCGGGCGCGCGCATCTGGCTTGATAATCCATCGGTCGGCGCGACCGAGAATATCATGATGGCGGCGGTGCGCGCGCGCGGGCATACCCAGATAGAAAATGCGGCGCGCGAGCCGGAGATTGTCGATCTGGCCGCGATGCTTTCGGCGATGGGCGCGAAGATCGCCGGAGCCGGCACGCACGTGATTGAAATCGACGGCGTTGAACGCCTGGGCGGCGTCGAGCATCGTGTCGTTCCCGATCGAATCGAGGCGGGCTCGCTGATGGTCGCGGCGGCGATCACAAGCGGCGACGTGACGATCAAAAACGCGCCGCTGGCGCATCTCGAGGCCGTCATCGCCAAACTCCTCGAGGCCGGCGTCGAGCTTACTGTCGCCGGCGGCTCGATCCGCGTGCGCCGCACCGGCAAGCTCAACCCCGTCGAGCTGCGCACGCTCCCATACCCCGGCTTTCCGACGGACTTGCAGGCGCAGATGATGGCGCTCTTGACGCAGGCCTCGGGTACCTCGGTGATTACCGAAACGATTTTCGAGAACCGCTTCATGCACGCATTCGAGCTGATCAGAATGGGTGGCGACATATTGATGAAGGGCGCGACCGCCGTGGTGCGCGGTCCCACCAAGCTGCAAGGCGCGCCCGTGATGGCGACTGACCTGCGCGCGAGCATGAGCCTGATTCTGGCCGGCCTTGCCGCCGAGAACACGACCGAGCTGGGCCGTGTGTATCATCTGGACCGCGGGTACGAGGCGCTCGATGCGAAGCTGGCGGCGCTGGGCGCGCGGATCGAACGAGTCAAAGATTCATGATGAAGGCCATTTGACGAAATTCCGATGAAGCTCCGAATACTCACTTCCGGCACTCCCGCCATGCGCCGGTTTATGGCGATGCTGCTCGGGCGGCGCGGCGGAACCGACGAGGGGCGCGTCAACGCCACGGTCGCGGAAATAATTGCCGCCGTGCGCCGCCGCGGCGACCGCGCGCTGCTCGAATACACGCAAAAGTTCGACGGCGTGAAGCTCACGGCGCGCACGCTGCGCGTGACCGCGGCGGAAATCGCCGCCGCACCCGGCAAAATTTCCGCGCGCGATCGCCGCGCGCTTGAACTCGCCGCGCGGCGTATCACGCGCTTTCATCGCGAGACTCTCGCGCACGGGTTTTCGTTTAGCGATGATCTGGGAATGCGCCTGGGACAGATCGTTCGGCCGCTTCATCGTGTAGGTCTCTACGTACCGGGAGGACTCGGCGCGTATCCCTCGTCCGTGCTGATGAATGCGATTCCCGCGCGGGTCGCCGGGGTCAAGGAAATCGTGATGGTGGCTCCGCCTTCGCGCGAGGGCGAACGCGACGCGGTCATGGCCGCGGCGGCGATTGCGGGGGTCACGGAATATTACCGCGTCGGCGGCGCGCAGGCGGTCGCCGCGCTCGCCTACGGCACCAAGACCATCGCTCCGGTCGATAAGATCGTCGGTCCGGGCAATGCCTACGTGCAGGCAGCGAAGCGGATGGTCTATGGGGTCGCCGATATCGACAAGATGGCGGGACCGAGCGAGGTGCTGGTGATAGCGGATGCCAGCGCGCGCGCGGATTGGGTCGCAGCCGATCTGATCGCGCAGGCCGAGCACGGCTCCGGCGATGAATCCGCGATCCTGCTGACTCCGTCGGCGCGTGTCGCACAAGAGGTCGCGCGCGCGCTCGAAGACGCTCTGGCCACGCTGCCGCGCGCGGCGGCGGTGAGGAGAGTTCTCGAGCGCCGCGGAGCCGCGATTATCGTCAAGGATCTGGAAGAAGCGTTTGCGCTCTCGAACCGCATTGGTCCCGAGCATCTCGAACTCGAAATCAAGAACCCGCGCCGATGGCTCGGCAAGGTCAGCGCCGCCGGCGCGGTTTTTCTGGGTGCGATGAGCCCGGCGCCGCTCGGCGATTACCTCGCCGGTCCCAATCACGTCCTTCCCACCGGCGGATCGGCCCGTTTCGCCTCGCCTTTGGGTGCATACGATTTCCTCAAGCGAACCAGTATAATCGAGGCCTCCGCACGCGGCGTGCGCGAGCTTGGCCCGTCGGTCGCGCGTCTGGCGCGGATGGAAGGCTTCGAGGGGCACGCGCGCGCGATCGAGTTGCGCAGCCGAAGACACCGGGATGCGGCGAAGCCGGACGTGCGCGAGTGAACGGGGCGGGTGAAACGCAGGTGGGGAGAACGCAGGTGGATGACACGATGGATCGCAAGCGAAAACCGAAAGCCGCGCTTGGTTCAAACGCAAGTGCCAGCGCCGTCGCCAGCGTGATCACCGACGCGCCGCTGCGGGCGGCTGAAATCGAGCGCAAGACCCGCGAGACGCAAATCGTCCTGGCGCTGAAGCTCGACGGCTCAGGCCGCGGCGAAGTTGCGACCGGAGTGCCGTTTTTGGACCATATGCTTGAAAGCTTTGCGCGCCACGGTTTCTTCGACCTCAAGGTTAACGCGCGCGGCGATACCCAGATAGACGAGCATCACACGGTCGAGGACGTCGGAATCGTGCTCGGCCGCGCGTTTCGCCAGGCGCTCGGCGATCGCAGCGGGATCCGCCGCTTCGGCGAGGCGACGGTTCCGCTCGATGAAGCGCTGGTCACCGCGATCGTCGATATCAGCGGACGCGCCTACCTTGGCTACGACCTCACGATCACGCAGGAACGAGTCGGAAATTTTCAGACCGAGCTGGTCCACGATTTCATGAAGGCGCTCAGCGACGAGACCGGAATGAACCTGCATCTGCGGATGCAATCCGGACGCAACCCGCATCATATTGTCGAGGCCGCGTTCAAGGCGCTGGCGCGCGCGATGGACTCCGCCACGACCCTCGAGCCGCGGATCGTTGGCGCGCTCTCGACCAAAGGCACGCTCGCATCCTGAGCGATGTTCGAGCATTTCATCGTCGTTCCCGCGATCGATCTGAAGGGCGGCGAGGTCGTTCGCCTGCTACGCGGCGACATGGCCCGCGCCACGGTTTACGGAAGCGACCCGGCGGCGGTGGCGCGCAAGTTTGAAGAGCAAGGCGCCGAGCTGATTCATATCGTCGATCTCGATGGCGCAGTGGCCGGGATGCCGCGCAACCTTGCGGCGATCGCGAAGATTCGCGCCACGGTGCGATGCGCGCTTGACGTGAGCGGAGGGCTGCGCACGCTCGAGGCGGTGCGCGCCGCGTTCGCCGCAGGCGCGGATCGCGTGTCGATCGGCTCGGCGGCGTTTCTCGATCCCGACCTGGTGCGCCGCGCGTGCGCGGAATTTGCCGGCCGCGTGTTCGGCTCGCTCGATCTGCGCGATGGCAGGCTGGCGATCAGGGGATGGGTCGAGACGAGCGCGCTGACCGTCGATCGCGCGGCGACGATTTTCAAGGACGCGGGCGTAGCGGCGCTGACCGTCACCGATATCGCCCGCGACGGCGCCGAGACGGGCGTTGACGCGGCGCGGATGGCGACGCTGGCGCATCAGGCCGGACTGCCGGTGATCGCATCGGGCGGAGTCGCGGCGCTGTCGGATCTGCGCGCGCTGGCCGATCGCTTCACGGACGGCGTGGCCGGCGCGATCGTCGGCCGGGCGCTCTACGAGGGCCGCTTCGATCTGCCGGCGGCAATCGCAGTCAGCCGCTAAATTTCCCGCACGTCATCTTTCAGCGCGAGTCCTGTAATCGCAGTCTGACGGCGGGGTTCGCGCAAAAGGGCGGCATGTGTCCCGCGAACACGGCCAACAAGTTGCGGACGGCTATCGTCGCCATCTTTTCCCGCGTGGCGAAGCTCGCGCTGCCGATATGCGGCGTGATCACTACGTTGTCGAGTCTGAGCAGCGGGTCGCCGCGCGTGATCGGCTCTGGATCAGTCACATCCAGGCCTGCGCCGCCCAGATGCCCCGCCTTGAGCGCGGCGGCCAGTGCGCGTTGATCGATAACGCCGCCGCGTGCGGTGTTGATCAAAATCGCGCCGGGTTTCATCTTGCGAAACTCCGCCGCGCCAAGCAGATGCCGCGTCGCCGGAGTCAGCGGCACATGGATCGACACGAAGTCGGCCTGCGCGAGCATCCTGCTCATCGTGGTGCGCCTCGCCCGCGGTACATTATCGTCGGTTTGCGGACGCGACCGCGTTACGTACAGCACGCGCATCCCGAAGCCCGCCGCGCGCCGCGCCATCGCACGCCCGATAGCGCCCCATCCGATGATTCCCAGGGTTGCGCCGTGGATGTCAGGGCCGAGCAGGATGCGTGGTCCCCAGGTGCGCCATTTTCCAGCGCGAACCATCCGGTCACCCCCGGCGACGCGCCGTGCCGCCGCGAGCATCAGGGCGAACGCCAAATCCGCCGTCGCCTCGGTCAGGACGCCGGGCGTATGCCCGACCGCGACCCCGGCGCGCGTGGCGGCGCCGAGATCTATATTGTCCACCCCGACCGCCAGATTGCTGACCGCGCGCAACCGCGGCGCCGCCGCAATCAGCCCGGCGTCGATCCGGTCCGTGACCATCGTCAGCGCTCCGTCGGCTTCGCGCAGGCGGCGGCGCAATTGCGCGTACGGCGGCGGCATCGGATGCGGCCATACCTCGACCCGCGCGGCGCTGCGCAGTTCGGCAAGCGCCGCGGCGGCAATTTCGCGAGTGACGAAAACGTGCGGCGGCCGGCGGTCAGGTTTTTTCATCGCTATTGTCTCGAAAGATGTGCGCGGACCGTCCCGCGCGGTTCAAATGATCGCGTAGCTCTGCTATACGCGACGGTTGTGAGTGACACTATCGTAACGCGGATAATCGGGGACGCCGCGCTCGCGGGGCGGACCGCACTTTCAGAAATCGAAGCCAAGCGCATCGTGGGCGCGATCGGGATCAACGTCGCGATTCCGCAGCCCGCCGCGACCGCCGACGACGCGGCGGCCGCCGCCGCGGGCTTGGGCTTTCCGGTCGTGCTCAAGGTGCTCTCGCCGGACGTGAGCCACAAGAGCGAGGTCGGCGGCGTCGAGCTTGGGCTGGGCTCCGAAGTCGAGGTGCGCGCGGCGTTCGCGCGAATCGAGCGGAGCCTGGCGGCCAAGGCCCCCGGCGCGAAGTTCGAGGGCGTCGCGGTGCAGCCGATGGCGGCGGCGGGCGGAGTCGAGCTGCTCGCGGGGATCGTCCGCGACGATCGCTACGGCGCGACGATCATGGTCGGACTCGGCGGAATTTTAGTCGAGATACTGAAAGACACCGCCGTCAGGCTGGCGCCTGTGACCGAGTCCGAGGCGCTCGCGATGCTGGCGGAGTTGCGCGGTGCGGAACTGCTGCGCGGAGTTCGCGGACGCGCGGCGGTTGATATCGGCGCGGTCGCCGCGACGCTCGTGAAGCTGTCGGAGTTTGCCGCGGCGCATCCGGAAGTGCGCGAGATGGATCTCAATCCGATCGTCGCGTACTCGAGTGGAGTCGCGGTGCTCGATGCGCGAGTGCTGCTTGGCGCCGCCGGCGCGAAATCAGCGGCGGCGGATCCAAACCGTGCGGCGCGGCTCGAGAACCTCAAGCGTGCGTTCAATCCGCGCTCGGTCGTCGTGATCGGCGACAAAAAAGCGGGCGGCTACCTGTGGCTGCGCGCGATGGCGAATCTCAAGACCAAGCTCTACTCGATCCAGATCGATCCGAATGAGGTTGCGGGAATCGAGGCGCTGGGCGTCGAGAATCACAAGAGCCTGGCCGAAATAAAAGAGCCGATCGATTACGCGGTCAGCGCCGTGCCGCGCCAGGTTGCGCCACGAATCCTGCGCGATTGCGTCGCGAACCAGGTCGGCTCGATCGGATTTTTCACCTCCGGATTTTCCGAGACCGGCGAGGAGCTCGGAATCCGCCTCGAAGCCGAGTTGCGCGAGATCGCGCTCGGCTCGGAAATCGCCCTGGTCGGCCCGAACTGCATGGGCCTGGCGAATCCCTCGATCGGGATGCGCAATTACCCGGAGGGCAAGGTCGGCGAGCCCGGTGACGTATGCTTCATCTCGCAGAGCGGGACTCATACGATCAACTTTTGCGTGCAGGCGCCCGCGCGCGGAATCCGCGTCAACAAGGCCGCCTCGATCGGCAACGTGCTGGTGCTCGAAGCGGCCGACTATATCGACCTGATGGCGGCGGACCCGGCCACGCGCGTGATCGGGATGTATATCGAAGGGGTGCGCGACGGCCGCCGCTTCTTCGAGAGCCTGCGCGCCGCGGCCGCGCGCCATCCGATCGTGGTATGGAAGGGTGGCACGACCGAAGCCGGCGCCCGCGCGACATTTTCGCATACCGGGTCGCTCGCGACTCCGAAGGCGCTGTGGAGCGCGATGGTGCGGCAGGCCGGCGCGGTCGAAGTTGCCTCGCTCGACGCGATGCTCGACGCGGTCGAGCTGCTCGCGCGCGGACGAACGGTCGCGGGACGCGCGATGGGCCTGGTGGCGATGACGGGCGGGCAATCGGTGGTGATAACCGACACGTTCGCGGCCGGCGGCTTGGAGATTCCCGCGCTATCGCAGGCGTCGTATGACGAACTCGCGACGTTCTTCAACGTTATCGGCGGGAGCTACCGCAATCCGCTCGACGCCGGCGGCACGATAGGCTCAGGCGTGCATCCGGGCGGACTCGATCGAATCCTCGCGATCCTCGAGCGCGACCCCGCGATCGATTCGATCGTGCTCGAGGTCGGAACCGGATTTCGCGCGGCGCGATGGGCCACGCATGAGGACGAAATAATCGCGCTGCTCGACAAGCTCGCGGAGTTCGGCGCGCAATCCAGCAAACCGTTCGCGCTGATACTGCATCCCGCGCACGTCGAGGCGACGGTCGCGCGCGCCAAGGAACTCGCCCGCGCGCGTGGGCTGATAGTGTTCGACAGCTTCGAGCGCGCCGCCGCCGCCTTCGCCACTGCGGCGGCCTACTGGGAGCGGCGCGCCGCAAACGGGCAGAAGTGATCGGTTTAGCAATGAGATTCGTTTTGTGGAAACTCCATCGGCCCAGGCAGTGTGCTGGTTGTGATTGACACCGTGCGCGGTGAAAGCATCAGAATTCTCTGCGCTCGCCAGTCCGCCAAACCCGAGCGTGGGGCGGATGAGAAGCAGGGTCTATGAAGCGCGAAGACGTTGCGTGTCCCCCGAGACTCGCCCCCCCTCCCAAGGCCGCTGGAAAGTTTGCGGAACAAGACCGGCCTGGAACCTTGCATAGAGAGGTTGTCGGACGTAAGAATCGGCTGGTATCGGCGACTCAAAACGGAAATTCCGGCTAACGTATATTTTGAAAAACTTCGGCAACGGAAAAGGATCCTAATCAATGAGTATCTTTCGGCGCGTATCGTGGACCGTATCGACCCTTTCAATCGCAGCCTTGAGCGTGCTCGCATTGGCAATTTCGTCCGGCGCGGCGTCGGCTCCGAAGCTTGATAAATTCCAGGCAATCGCCTCCGGGACACTAAACCTCAACTCGACTTACTCGGACTGCGGGCTGACGTGCTCGACCGGCGATCTTTGCTACTGTTTTCAATTCGCCGGCCCGATCTCGGGAAACCTGATCGGTACTTCGACCCTTACGATGAACACCAGCCAAGACGCGAACACGACCATCGCATCGGGAACCCACGGAGTCAGGTGCAGTTCCGGTTCGGGAGTCGGCACGATCACGGCGAAATCGGGCGATACGCTCAGCTTCGACTTTTATGGCCAGTTCTGCACCGATGCGCAGGTGGCGCGCCTGTTCAACGGTGTGTATCGCGTAAATGGCGGGACCGGAAAATTCTCGAGCACGTTCGGCGGTGGCAGCCTCGATTACGGTGAGATAACCCCGGGCGGATCGAACACGCCAGTTACGCTAACGGGCGCGTTGGCGAAATAACCCGGCCGGTCCCGCGAATCGAACCCGAAACCAGAGCGAGGCGCGATCAGAGCCCGATCGGGCATCGGTTGAAAAGAATCAAGCGGCTACAAAGACACCAAGAAGAAATTCTTCTTGATTTCCCGATGCCGATGTGGCCGCCGGGTCTGGGTTCAGGAGCCAGGGTCTACGCCCTGCTTTTTCTTGTTCTCGGCGGCTTGCTCGGGGGCCGGATGCTCAGAATCATTCCAGCGCGCAGGGCCACCAAGCGCGTTCGCGCGGCGTATGAGAAGCAGGGTCTATGAAGCGCGAATATAATTTCAGCAAGGGCAAACGCGGACCGGCCGTGCCGCCGGAACCGGAGTAGCTTCAACGCGTTGAAGTGCCGCCTTACGGATCCGGCCATTGCGCAGCCGGCCAAGAGGCTCTGCCCGATTCCGGCAAACCCGTACCGCCGAATTCAATTCGGCGTCATTGGCGAGGTTCCGCGGGTTACGGGCATGGGCCGATGCTCTCGCGCGGCCCGCGCGATGTGCTAATTTCCCCGCTGGTCCCGCGGCGATCGCGATGCGCGCCCGTAGCTCAACTGGACAGAGCATCAGACTTCGGATACGACCCAGCCAAGTTACTAGTCGAGACATAGCCAGTTCTTACAAGACAGCAAGCCCTTCTGCCAGAAGGGCTTCGCGCGTTCCCGCCGATCCCGCTGATTCTTTCCGAGTCTCTCGAAGTCGACTCGACTCCGGCATGAAAAGCCCAACATATGCCCAACTCGGAAATAACGATGTTCGGGTCCGATCAAACTCAGATACTCAATCGCGGGCGTGGCCAACTTCGTGCCCAACTGCCGAACCAAGACGCATTCAGCTCCGACTTGAAGAAAAACATTTCACGCGGAGGTTACGAAAATGTCGGCCTATGCAATTCGAATCGCAACTCTCAAATCCGAGCAGGCAAAGCTTGCTCAACGACAATCCGAACTGGCGGCTCAGCGTCGCGAGGAAATCGGCCGGCTCGCCGAGAAACTGGGCGTGCTCGAAACGGACGACGACGTTCTGGCCGGGGTGTTCCTCGAACTGAGGTCCGCGATCGGGAGTGACGACTCGCGTCTCAAGCAATTGCAAGACGCGGGCTGCCGGTTTCGTTCTCCAAAGTCTGAACGGTCGAAGCGACACACCGCGGATGTTGCGCCGGGCGCGAACGGCGCTGATTCGCATCGAAGCCTGTAGGGCACGTATGAGCCACGAAGAACGCAAGCTCGACACGCGGCGAAAGATCGCGATGGGTGGTCTCGTCGTCAAAGCCGGGCTCGATCACGAGGATCCCGCGATGCTGCTCGGCATGCTGATGTCGGCGGCGCGGGTCCTGTCGAGCCCCAACGCCGATGAGCACCGCAAGCGCTGGCGGGAGCGCGGTGACACGGCCTTCAAGGGAGCCTGAGTCATGCAACACCCGATGCTGATGATAGCGGTTTTGGCGCTTCTGTTGG
>Ga0307372_10000109_pt1 | contig 130309 bp, 121 predicted proteins | sample OX1MG_FD_202533 | JGI IMG/M metagenome (GOLD analysis project Ga0307372, IMG submission 202533) | Soil microbial communities from Risofladan, Vaasa, Finland - OX-1 | ecosystem: Environmental > Terrestrial > Soil > Coastal area > Acid sulfate soil | place: Finland: Risofladan, Vaasa... | reverse complement strand
TCGCGTCGCTCTCACCAACGCCCGGATCGTTGGTCTCGACGACCAAACGGTCACCATCCAATACAAGGAACGCAAGACCGGCCGCCGGCGAACCGGCCGCCTGAGCGGCGCCGCGTTCATGCGCCGCTTCCTCCGGCACGTGCTGCCACGCGGCTTCCACAAGGTCCGCTACCGCGGCCTGTGGCATCCCGCGCAACGCCACAACGCCGCCCGGGTGCGGCAGATGCTGCAACTGCAGGCGCCGCCCAAGGTCGGCCCACCGCAGGAACCCATCCTCCCGCCACCCGAGCCAGGCACAGAACCCAGCCCACCGGTCGAGCCGCGGATCTGTCCGCACGGTCATCAGGGGCGGTTGGTCTTCCTCCGCACGGTCTCGCGGCACACGCCGCGGCAGGCCATGGCACCGTGATCGGCAGCCTATGCCTCCGCCACCGTCGTCCGGTCTTGCCGCTGCGTGCCTCGGCACGCCACGGAGAGCCCCTGTCACCAACGCAACCGACGGCCCCAACCTTGCTCCGGATGACGCGGCCGATCGTCTCGAAAGCGCCACTCCCGGCCGCGATACGGCGGTCGTACTCCGCAGGCCGCGCCGCGATGATCAGCCCAGGCACCGAGCGTCCTTGGTGAAATCTCCATAGCGCCTGTCCGCCGCCCAACGCCCCGCGTTCGTCCAACGGAGCTTCCGCGGCGGCTTCGCGCCGCAGAAGCTCTTCATTCGTTGCTGGGCCGGTGTCGCGCTATCCCCGCCGCGTGGCACCCGCGATCCTCGGCTACGCGGCCCTGGCGGCCGGCCATCGTCCGCCAATCCCCTGTCCGTCACCAGTTCGAGGCAACGACCATGAAAATCTCCGTCGGCGGCGACCATGCCAGCTTCCCGCTGAAGGCGCCCGTGAGCTGAAGGCGACCGTGATCAGCGTGTGCAAGGAGCTCGGGCACGCGGTCACCGACCACGGCTGCCACGACGAAACTCCGGTCGATTTCCCCGACATCACCCGCCAGGTCTGCGCCGACGTGGTGGCAGGCAAGGCCGAGCGCGCCATCCTGGTGTGCGGCACCGGCGTCGGGGCCTCGATCGCCGCCAACAAGATCCCCGGCATCCGCGCCTCGATCGTGCATGATGGCCACATCGCCCACCAATGCGTGGAGCATGACGACGTGAACGTGATGTGCATCGGCGCCAAGATCGCCGGCCCCTGGCTGGCGGCGGATTTGGTGCGCGGCTACCTCGCCGCGACCTTCAGCACCGACGAGGATTGCCGCTGGCGGGTCGCCAAGCTGATGGAATTGGAGCGCTCCGGCACCACCAACGGCGCTGCCGGGCAAGGGAGCGCGGTGGCGTGACGGTGGCCATCGGGTTAACCGCCCGGAAATCGCTCCAACCGCGGTGGGCACGATCACCCTGGTCGTCATCCGCGCGAAACCGGTGACCCATGCGGGAGCCGGGTCCCGGCTTGCGCGGGGACGGCTGCGGCGATCTCACGGGATTCGGTGAATTCCCGACAAACCCCTACGGAGGCGCATGGCTGGTGAAACCAAGCCGATCCTGGTGATCGGCAGCCTGAACATGGATCTGGTCGTGCGCTGCGAGCGCCTGCCGGAACGCGGCCAGACGATCATGGGCCGCGACTTCTTCACCGCGCCGGGCGGCAAGGGCGGCAACCAGGCGGTGGCCGCGGCGCGGCTCGGTGCGCTGGTGAGCATGGCGGGCTGCGTCGGACGCGATGCGTTCGGCGAGGCGCTGGTCGCGGGCTTGCGCGACGCCGGTGTCCATGCCGGCGACGTGTTGCCGGTGGACCGCTCGACCGGCACGGCGCTGATCACCGTCGATGCGGCCGGCGCCAACACCATCGTGGTGATCTCCGGCGCCAACGCGGCCTGCGACGCGGCACTGGCGGATCGCGCCCTGGCGAACGCGGGTGGCCCTGGAATCCTGTTGCTGCAACACGAAATTCCTCCCGAAGCCAACGCCCGCGCGATGCAGGCGGCGCGGCAGGCCGGCTGGTTCGTCATGCTGAACCCCGCGCCGGCGCGCCCGATCCCCGCGGCGTTGCTGCCGCTCGTCGATCTCGTCACGCCGAACGAAACCGAGGCCGCGACGATTGCCGGTCGCCCGGTCGCCGGCCGCGCCGATGCGCTGGCCGCCGCCCGGCGGATGCTGGCCATGGGCGCGCGCGGCGTTCTCGTCACGCTCGGCGGCGACGGTGCGATCTATTGCGATACGTCGCGCGCCTGGCATTGCCCGGCGGCTCCGGTCGAGGCGGTGGATACGACTGCGGCAGGCGACGCCTATATCGGCGCCCTGGCCGTGGCGCTGGCAGAGCAGAGGCCACTGGAGGAGAGCCTCGGGTTTGCCGCCGCCGCGGCGGCGCTGGCGGTGACGCGGCTTGGGGCCCAGCCGTCGCTGGCGTCCCGCGCGGAACTTGCGGCGTTCGTTGCTCAACATGGCATGCCGGTCGCACAGGCGCTGGTTGGTTGAGCAGGGTCGAGCATGCGGCTTTCTCCGCCGCGGTTGTCGTCACGATCGGGGACGGTTGCGCGTACCGGTGCGCGGCCGTCGCACGGGCGGTCCGACAGGGCGATACGCGAGCTTCTCGCGAACCTGGCCTCCGCCGCGGCACTTGACGCCCGCCACCCCGCCCGCGCATCTGTTCTTGCGCCAGACGGCTGGACGGCCGCTGTCGTCGCCCGTGCCTGATTCGGGGGACGGCGGAGGAAAGTCCGGGCTCCACGGGAATACGGTGCCGGCCAACCGCCGGCGGGGGCGACCCCAGGGACAGTGCCACAGAAAACAGACCGCCCACGCAAGGATCGCATGGAATCCCATGCGGCACCCCGCGGGCAAGGGCGAAACGGTGCGGCAAGAGCGCACCGCGCTCCTGGCAACAGGGGCGGCAGGGTAAACCCCACCGGGAGCAAGACCGAATAGGGACGGCCGTGCCCGCAAGGGTGCAGGGGCATTTCCGCCTCGCCGTCCGGGTAGGTCGCGAGAGGCGCACCGCGAGGCGCGTCCCAGAGGAATGGTCGTCCCGCGCTGCGACAGCGCGGACAGAACCCGGCTTACAGGCCGTCTGGCGCCGATTCCCGATGCTGCATCGCCTGCTTTTGCGGACGATGCGGCACGAACAAAGCATGAATGTATAGAGATTTCAGAATACCCTTGGCCGGACTCGGAACAGTTTGGGTAAGCCGTTGACGAAACCACACAAATTCCGGTCCGCCCGGAATTGGATCCGAGGCAATTCCCTTTGACGCCCATGTTGGCCCATGCTATCCCATGCTTTCCCAGAATGACGCGGCGCGCCGTTCCGGGAACCGGCGGGACATGGCCAAACCGGCAGGCAGCCATTCCTGCTCCCGACACGGTGGCGGACCCTGCCCGACGCGCGCGAGGCATTGAACGGGAAAGGCGGCCCGCTTCGGATGACCCACTTCCTGGGCACCCACCAGAACAAGCTGGACGCCAAGGGCCGTGTCTCGGTTCCCGCGCCGTTTCGCACTGCCCTGAAAGCCCGGGACGACACCAACGGCACGCATCTGGTGCTGCGTCCGTCGCATCAGCATCCCTGCATCGAGGCGTGGCCGACGCCGGTGTTCGAGGCGCTTGCCGATCCGTTGAATCGGCTGGACCTGTTCAGCCAGGCCCACGACGACATGGCTGCCACGTTGTACGCCGACGCATTCCCGGTAGAGGCGGACAGGGAGGGGCGGATCGTGCTGCCGGATGACCTCGTCGCCTATGCCGGGCTGACCGATGCCGTCGTGTTCATGGGGCTCGGGCGGATCTTCCAGATCTGGGAGCCGGCCGCCGCCGAACGCCGCCGCGCCGAGGCGCGCGTGCGGGCGCGCGAGCATGGCCTCACCCTGCCTGGCGCGGCTGCGTCATGACCGCGCATGCCGCAATGCGGATTCAGGCCGGACCCGTGGTGAACGGGCCCGCCGCGAATGAGTCCGGCGCGAATGGCCCCGGCGCGAATGGGTCCGGCGCGGACCGGCACGGTCCCAAGGGGCACGTCCCGGTTTTGCTGGCGGAAATGTTGCACGCCCTGGCGCCGCGCGACGGCGGGATCTACCTCGACGCCACGTTCGGCGGCGGCGGCCATGCGGAGGCGATCCTGCGCTCCGCCGCCTGCACGCTGTGGGCGATCGACCGCGATCCCGACGCCATCGCCCGCGGCGCCGGCCTGGCCGCCCGCTTCCCCGGCCGGCTGCACCTCATCGAAGGCTGCTTCGGCGACATGGTTTCCCTCCTCCAGGCCGGCGGCGTGCGTTTGCTCGATGGCGTGGTGCTGGATCTCGGAGTCTCGTCCTTCCAGCTCGACGAACCCTCGCGCGGCTTCTCGTTCAGGACCGAGGGGCCGCTGGATATGCGCATGGGAAAACATGGGACGACCGCGGCCGAGCTGGTCAATACCCTGCCGGAACATGAGCTTGCCGACCTGCTGTTCGCGTTCGGCGAGGAGCGCGCTTCCCGCCGCATCGCCCGCGCCATCGTGGCGGCCCGTGCCGAAACGGTCCCTGGGCGTGACAAGGGGATTGCCACGACCGGGCGGCTCGCATCGATCATCCGCGGCGTGCTTCCGGCGGACCGTTCCGGCATCGACCCTGCCACCCGCAGCTTCCAGGCGCTGCGCATCCGGGTGAACGACGAACTCGGCGAGATCGAGCGCGCCCTGGCCGCCGCGGCGGACTTGCTGTTGCCCGGCGGCCGGCTGGTTGTGGTTGCGTTCCATTCGCTCGAGGACCGTATCGTCAAGCGCTTCATGATCGCCGCCGCCGGGCGCGCGCCGGCACCTTCGCGGCACGACCCGCGCGGCTTGCTCGCCGCCTCCCGCCCGCGTTTCCGCCTGCTGACGCCGCGCGCGCTGCGCCCCGGCAGCGCGGAGACCCAACGCAATCCGCGGTCCCGCAGCGCCCGGTTGCGCGCCCTTGAACGCCTGCCCGCCGACGAAAGCCCCGCGTCATGATCCGCCCAGTCACCTGCCTTGCGGTATTGCTCGCCTGCGGGTCTGGCCTGTACCTGTATCAGTCGAAGCACCGGGTCAAAGTGCTCGACGACCAGATCGCGCAGACCGTGAAGGCGACCGACGCGTTGCGCGAGCAGACGCGGATGTTGAGCGCGGAATGGACGCTGCTGAACGATCCGGAACGACTGCGCCAGCTCGCCAACCAGTTCCTCACCTTGCAAACCGTGGAACCCAGCCAGTTCACCAGCCTGGCCGACCTGGACAGCCGCCTGCCCATGCCGGTTCCGCCCGGGGCGCCGGGCGGAACCGGGGGCGCGACGGCGGCACCGCCCGGGCCGGTGCCGGTGGCCTCCGATGGTTCCACCCGGATCGGCGAGGACGCGGGCAAGCCGGCGAGTGCCGGGCTTGCCGAGGCGGCTCCGGCGGCCTCGCCGCAGGACGCCCCACCGCCGGCACAGGTGGGACCGCCGGCACAAGTGGGTTCGCCGCGGATTGCCATGGCCGCGGCCTTGCAGGCGCCGCATCCGGCGGAGCGCAAACCGCCGATGCCGCGAACCATGCAACCGCAGCCGCGTTTCGCCGCCGGCCAGCCGCGTCCGCCGGTGCGGCACGGCGCCGGGCCGCGGGGGATCGAACCGCGCAACCCGGAGCCGCGGCTCGCCGAGCAGCAGCCAATGGTCCCGGCGCGGCGCGGGTTCGCATTGGTGCGGCGCGTGTCCGTGCCGGAACCCCTGCCGCGAGCCGGCGGCTCATTGCTCGGCATGGCGCACGACATGGGGTCGCCGCCCGCACCGCTGCCGCTGCCGCGGCCGATGCCGGTGAGCGCGCCCCAATTGACCTACAGCGGCGGTGGCTGACATGAGCGATCCGCACGATCTTCCGCCCGAGCCCGACTCGCCGCCGCGCAACGCCCATGGCTGGCCGGCACATCGCCGCGGGGCGGCGCGCGGCGATGCCGTGCCGCGCATGGAGCATGTGCGCGTCACCGAACCCGACCTGAAACGCCGCGCCGCGCTGGAAAAGACCCGCGGCCGGCTGGTGCTCGCCGCGGTTGGCTTCGTCGTGCTGTTTCTTGCCGTGGTCGCCAAGCTGGCCGACGCCACCATCCTCCAGCCGCTGATGCCGCACCGGCCCGAGCGTCACATCGCCGCGCTGCTGGCGCCGCCGAAGCACGACGCCGCCGCCGGCCTGCCCGGACAACGCGCGGAGATCACCGACCGCAACGGGCAGATCCTGGCGATTTCGCTGCCGACCGTCGCGGTGTTCGCCGATCCGCGGCAGATCATCGACCCGGTGCAGGCGGCGAAGAAACTCAAGCAGGTGCTGCCGCGCCTCGACCTCGACATGGCGATCAAGCGCCTGTCCGAGAGCAACAGGCAGTTCGTCTATCTGGAGCGCGAGATCACGCCGCGCGAGGAACTGGCGATCAACGCCCTGGGCATCCCCGGGATCGACTTCCAGCCGGGCGAGGAGCGCCACTATCCTATGGGCAACCTGGCGGCGCAGGTGCTCGGCGGCGTTGACGTGGACGAGCGTGGCGTTGCCGGCGTCGAGAAATACTTCGACAAGCGGCTGCGCACCGACCCCACGCCGCTGCGCCTGTCGCTCGACATCCGCGTCGAGGGCGTGGTGCGGGAGGAACTGGCCAAGGCGATGGACGAGTTCCAGGCGATCGGCGCCTGCGGCATCGTGATGGACGTGAACACCGGCGAAGTGCTGGCGATGGTCAGCCTGCCGGACTACGACGCCAACAAGTTCGGCACCGCGCCGGCGGACGCCAGGTTCAATCGCGCGGTGACCGGCATGTACGAGCCGGGCAGCATGTTCAAGCTGCAGACCGCGTCGATGGCCCTGAATTACGGCGTGGTGCATATCTGGGACGAGTTCGACGCGCTCCACCCGATCCATGTCGGCCGCTTCACCATCACCGATTTCGAGGGCAAGCACCGCTGGCTCTATCTGCCGGAGGTGCTGGCCTACTCGTCCAACCTGGGTGCCTCGCACATCGCCCTGGATGTGGGCGCCGAGCGCCAGCGCGCCTGGCTGCGGATGATGGGGATGTTCAACCGCGTGCCGATCCAACTGCCGGAAGCCGGCCTGCCGCTGGTGCAGTCCGCCGCCGAATGGAAGCAAGCCACGACGATGACCGTGGGCTTCGGCCAGGGCATCTCGGTTTCGCCGCTGCACGTGGTGCGTGGCACCGCCGCCGTTGCCACCGGCATCCTGGTGCGCCCGACCCTGCTGGCCATGCCGCCAGGCGAGGACACGCCGGCGGGCGCCGTGCGGGTGTTGCGGCCTTCCACCGTGGCGATCATGCGCGAGCTGATGCGCCTCGTGGTCACCAGCGGCTTCGGCAAGAAGGCCGAAGTGGCGGGCTACTATCCCGGCGGCAAGACCGGCACGTCGGAGAAGGTGGGCAAGCACGGCTACCACCGCGGCATGAAGGAGGACTTCAACGTCTCGGCGTTCACCAGCGTGTTTCCGATGAACGCGCCGCGCTACGCGGTTTACATCATGCTGGACGAGCCGCACGGCAACAAAAGCACCTACGGCTTCTCGACCGCCGGCTGGGTGTCGGCGCCGGCGGCCGGGCGGGTGATCGCGCGCATGGCGCCGATGATGGGGATGCTGCCGGACCTCCAGGATGCGCCGGAGATCAACCAGGTGCTGTACATCCCGATGGAGCCGGCCCGTCCGCCGGGAGAGCCGGCGCTGCCGGTGGGGGTCTCGTTCCCCGAGGTTGCCGGCGCGGATTGGCACGTGCGGTCCGGCCTGCCGGTGCACGGCCTGTCGATTCCGCCGGCGCGCGTGCGGCCTGCCGCCCATTTCCAGCGGCATGAGGCAGCCCTGATCCGCGCACGCCGGACAGGGGTTGTGGAAGCCTCCGTTGCGGATCGCTGAGCTCATGCGCGCGCTACAGCCGCAAGCCGCTTTCACCGCCGCCTGGCAGACGGTGTCCGCCCTGGACGTCGCCGGGGTGACCGCGGACAGCCGCCAGGTGGTGCCGGGCGACCTGTTCGCCGCGTTGCCCGGCAGCCGCGCCGACGGCCGCACCTTCATCGCCGATGCGGTGGAACGCGGCGCCGTGGCGGTGCTGGCGCCGGACGACACCGTCTGGCCGCCGGGCGTGCCGCCGCGGCCGCTGATCCGCGACCCCGAGCCGCGCCGCCGCCTGGCACAGATCGCCGCGGTGCTGGCCGGGCCGCAGCCGGACTGCCTGGTCGCGGTGACCGGCACCAACGGCAAGACCAGCACGGTGGAGTTCCTGCGGCAGATCTGGACCGCCAGTGGTTTGCCGGCAGCCAGCCTCGGCACGCTGGGGGTGATCGCGCCGGGTTTCCCGCCGGGTCCCGGGCTGACCACGCCCGATCCGGTTAGCCTCGCCGAGATTCTCGCCGGATTGCGCCGCACCGGCATCCGTCACGCGGCGATGGAGGCGTCCTCGCACGGGCTGGACCAAGCGCGGCTCGACGGCGTGCGCCTCACCGCCGGGGCGTTCACCAACCTGACGCGCGACCATCTGGACTACCACGGCAGCCTGGAGGCTTACCGCGCCGCCAAGCTGCGCCTGTTCGCCGAACTGCTGCCCGAGGGGGCGCCGGCGCTGGCCTGCGCCGACATGGATGCGGCGACGCTGGACGGGCTGCGCGAGGTGGCGCGGCGGCGGCGGCTGGACCTGCGCACGGTCGGCGAAGCGGGCGACATGATCCGCGTGCTACGCGTCACGCCACGGCCGGATGGGCAGGTAGTGACGGTGGCGGCCGGCGATGCGCGGCGCGAGGTCGCGTTGGGGCTGCCGGGCCGGTTCCAGGCCGACAACGCTCTGCTGGCGGCGGGTCTGGCGATGGCGCTGGGGCAGGGCGACGCGCTGGACCGGATGTCCGGCCTGACCGGCGTGCGAGGCCGCATGGAACTGGCGGCGCGGCTGCCGAACGGCGCCGCGGTGTACGTGGACTACGCCCACACGCCGGACGCGCTGGAGCGGCTGCTGACGGCGCTGCGCCCGCACACCGTCGGGCGGCTGCTCGTGGTGTTCGGCGCCGGCGGCGACCGCGACCGCGGCAAGCGCCCGCTGATGGGCGAAGCGGCGGCGCGGTGGGCCGACCTGGCGATCGTCACCGATGACAATCCACGGGGGGAGACTCCCGTGGCGATCCGCGCCGCGATCCTGGCGGCATGCCCGGGCGCGCGCGAGATCGGCGACCGCGCCCAGGCGATCGGCGCGGGGCTGGAGGCGCTGGGGCCGGGCGACGTGCTGGTGGTGGCCGGCAAGGGGCACGAGCAAGGCCAGACGATTGGCGGGGCGGTGGTGCCGTTCGACGACGTGGGGGTGGTGCGGCGATTGGTGGGCGGCAGCTCTTTGGGGACGGTGCGCGGTTCGGTGGGTGGCATCACTGCTCCCTCTCCCCTTGCGGGGGAGGGTTGGGGAGGGGGGACCAACCCCACCGGTTCACAGCGTGACCCCCCATCCCAACCTTCCCCCACAAGGGGGGAGGGAGCTTGACCATGCCCATGCCAATGCCCCCCCTGTGGGCCGCGCGCGACCTGGGTGAAGCCACCGGCGGGGCGATGGCGTCGCCGTTCGATGCCACGGGGGTGTCGATCGACACCCGTAGCCTGATGCCCGGCGACCTGTTCGTCGCGTTGCGCGGCGAGAACGGCGACGGACATCGGTTTGTCGCCGACGCGCTTGCAAAGGGCGCGGCGGGAGCGATGGTGCAGTACGACGTGCCGGGCGCCGCGCGGCTGCTGCGCGTGGACGACACGCTGGCGGCGCTGGCGCGGCTGGGCGGTTACGCGCGGGCGCGGTTTGCCGGACGCGTCGTCGCGGTGACCGGCAGCGTCGGCAAGACCACCACCAAGGAGATGCTGCGTTGCGCGTTGTCGGCGCTGGGGCCGGCGCATGCCGCGGTGGCGTCCTACAACAATCATTGGGGTGTGCCGCTGACCCTGGCGCGCCTGCCGCCCGGCGCCGCGTTCTGCGTGGTCGAGATCGGCATGAACCATGCCGGCGAGATCGCGCCGCTGGCCCGGCTCGCCCGGCCGCATGTCGCGGTGATCACGGCGATCGAGAAGGCGCATATCGGGTTCCTCGGCAGCATCGAGGCGATCGCCGACGAGAAGGCGTCGATCATGCTGGGGCTGGAGCCCGGTGGGGTGGCCGTGCTGCCGACGGATACGCCGATGTCGCTCCGGCTGCGCGAGGTTGCGGTCGCAGCCGGGGTGCGGGCGATCGGATTCGGTGCCGACGCCGCGGCGGACGTGCGGCTGGTCGATGTTGCGATGGACGCCGAGGGCAGCGACGTGGTGGCCCGGATCGCCGGCGTTGCGGTGCGCTTCAGGATCAATGCACCTGGGCGGCACATGGCGATGAACGCGCTTGCCGCGCTGGGTGTACTGAACCTCATCCGCGAAGCGGGTGAGGGGGCGGCGGAGCGATCCGATCACCCGCATCCGGCGCTTCGCGCCGACCTGTCGCGCTTCGCGGGCGAGGTTTTTGCGAAGTTCTCCCCAATCTCCGGCCGTGGCGCACGCCGGCCCATCGCGTTCCCGGGCGGCACCGCCCTGCTGCTCGACGAGAGCTACAACGGCAACGGCGCGTCGATGCGCGCCGCCTTGTCGGTGCTGGCCTTGCAGCCGGCGCGGCGGCGCATCGCGGTGCTTGGCGACATGCTGGAACTCGGTGAGGCGGGGCCGGCGGAACACGCGGGCCTGGCGCCGGACGTGACCGAAGCAGCGGACCTGGTGTTCGCTTGCGGGCCGTCGATGCGCTATCTGTTCGACACGCTGCCGGATCAAAAACGCGGCGCACACACCCCCGATTCCGCGGCGCTCGCCCTGCTTGTCGCGCGTGAAGTCGCGCCGGGCGACGTGATCCTGGTGAAAGGCAGCCTCGGCAGCCACATGCGGCGTGTGGTGGACGCGCTTGACGCCGCGGCGGCTCCGCGCGGCGCGGACGCCGCCTGATGCTGTACAACCTCGCCCGTCCCCTGGCCGAACGGTTTTTCCTGTTCAACCTGTTCCGCTACATCACCTTCCGTTCCGGCGCGGCCTGCCTGACCGCGCTGGCGGTGAGCTTCTGGCTGGGGCCGAAGCTGATCCGCTGGCTGAAATCGGTGCAGCAGGAGGGCCAGCCGATCCGGGCCGACGGGCCGGAACGTCACCTGATCGAAAAGAAGGGCACGCCCACCATGGGCGGCCTGCTCATTCTCACCGCCATGACGATCTCCATCCTGCTCTGGGTGGACCTGCGCAACGCCCATGTCTGGGCGGTGCTGTTTGTCACCTGGGGCTACGGCTTGCTCGGCTTCGCCGACGACTACCTGAAGGTCACCAAACGCAGCCACAAGGGCGTGTCCGGCCGCGTCAAGCTGCTGGTGCAGGCGGCGATCGGCCTCGCTGCCGCGATCTGGATCGTGCTGCTGACGCGGGCGCCGCTCGCCACTGGGCTGACCGTGCCGATATTCAAGGAAGTGCTGATCCCGCTTGGCTATTTCTTCCCGGTGTTCGGCATGCTGGTGATGATGGGGGCGTCGAACGCGGTGAACCTGACGGATGGCCTCGACGGCCTGGCGATCGTGCCGACCATGATCACCGCCGCGGTGTTCGCGCTGATCGCCTACCTGGTCGGCAACCGCATCTTTGCCGACTACCTGCAGCTCACCTACATCCCGGGCGTCGGCGAACTGGCGGTGTTCTGTTCCGCGCTGATCGGCGCGGGCATGGGCTTCCTGTGGTTCAACGCCCCGCCCGCCGCGGTGTTCATGGGCGATATCGGCTCGCTGTCGCTGGGCGGCGCGCTGGGTGCGGTGGCGGTGGCAACCAAGCACGAGATCGTGCTGATGATCGTCGGCGGCCTGTTCGTGGTGGAGACGGTGTCCGTCATCATCCAGGTGTTCTGGTATAAGCGTACCGGCACGCGGGTGTTCCTGATGGCGCCGCTGCACCATCATTTCGAGAAGAAGGGCTGGGCCGAGCCGACCATCGTCATCCGTTTCTGGATCATCTCGATGATCCTGGCCCTGATCGGCCTGGCGACGTTGAAGATCCGATGAGGGCGTTTCCAACCGATCTGTTCGCCGGCTCGCGCTTCGCGGTGGTGGGGCTGGGGCGCAACGGCCTGGCCGTCGCCCGGGCGCTGTTGGCGATGGGCGCGGAGGTTGCCGCGTGGGACGACGCCGCGGCGGTGCGCGCGGCGGCCGGTGGGTTGCCGCTGCGCGATCCCCGGGCCGGTGATTTCGCGTTCGACGCGCTGGTGCTGTCGCCCGGCATTCCGCATCTGCTGCCGCAGCCGCATCCGGCCGCCGAGCGCGCGCGGGCGGCCGGCGTGGCGATCCTGTCGGACGCCGACCTGCTGTTCCAGGCGGTGCGGCGCGCCGGTTCGCGTGCGCGCTTCGTCGGGATCACCGGCACCAACGGCAAATCCACCACCACCGCGCTACTGGCGCACATCGTGGCCTGCGCCGGAGCGCCGGTCGCGGCGGGCGGCAATCTCGGCACGGCGGCGCTGGCCCTGCCGCTGCTGCCCGACGACGGAGTGTACGTGCTGGAGATGTCGTCCTACATGTTGGAGCGACTCGCGACCCTCCGCTTCGATGTGGCGGCGATGCTCAATCTCAGCCCGGACCATCTGGATCGGCACGGCGACATGGCAGGCTACATGGCCGCCAAGCGGGCGATCTTCGCGCGGCAGGCGGCCGGCGACTTGGCGGTCGTGGGCATGGACGATGCCGACTCGCGGGCGATGGCCGCGTGGCTGCGTGACCGGCCGGCGCAGGTCGTTGCGGTGTCGGGGGAGATGCACGAGTCTCCCCCCAACCCCCTCCCTCAAGGGGAGGGGGAGCCTTTTGTTCTCCTTTCCCTTCTTTCTCCTGTTTCTCCTGTTCCTCCGTTTTCGCTCGCGCTCTCCGATGCTCCCGCTCTTCCGGGCGCGCACAATGCGCAGAACGCGGCGGCGGCTTACGCGATCGCCCGCTTTCTCGGCGTGCCAGGCGACGCCATCGCGCGGGCCATGACGAGTTTCCCCGGACTGCCGCACCGCCAGCAACGCCTGGGCACGATCCGCGGCATCACCTTCGTCAACGACAGCAAGGCAACCAATGCCGATGCCGCCGCGCGGGCGCTGTCGTGTTATGAGCGGGTGGTGTGGATCGCCGGCGGCCTCGCCAAGCAGGGCGGGATCGAGGCGCTGGCGCCGTGCTTCCCCCGCATCGCACGCGCGCTGCTGATCGGGCGCGACGCGCCGCTGCTCGCCGCGACGCTTGCGGCCCACGATGTGCCGCACGAGATCGCGGGCACGCTGGAAGCCGCGACACTGTCTGCGTTCGCCGCCGCGCAGGCGGTGGGTGCGCCGGTGGTGCTGCTGTCGCCGGCCTGCGCCAGCTTCGACCAGTTCAGCGGCTTCGATGCGCGGGGCGAGAAATTCGCCGCGCTCGTGGCGTCGCTGGCACGGGAAAGGGCCGCCTGATGCCGACTCTCTCACGCTCCGACAACTCGTTGCTGGGCCGCTGGTGGTGGACTGTCGATCGCTGGACGCTCGGCGCGATCGGCGTGCTGATCGGCTTCGGCTACATCATGGTACTGGCCGCCTCCCCGTCGGTTGCCCAGCGCATCGGCGACTCGCGCGACATGCTTATCATCAAGCAGGTGTTCTTCCTCGCCATCGGCGGCGGCATCGTGGTCTGCGTCTCGCTGCTGTCGCCGCGCAACATCAAGCGGCTTGCCATCGCCGGGTGCATCCTCGCGCTGGCGCTTACCGCGGCGACGCTGGTGATCGGGGTCGAGATCAAGGGCGCGCGGCGCTGGATCGCGTTGCCCGGCATGGCGATGCAACCGTCGGAATTCCTCAAGCCGTGCTTCGCGGTGGTGGCGGCTTGGCTGATCAGCGAGAGCAGGCGCTCGCCGCGTTTCCCCGGCATGTGGATCGCTTTCGGCATTTTGGGCCTGATCCTGCTGCTGCTGAAATCGCAGCCGGATATCGGCATGATGGCCGTGATCGTCGTCGTGTTCCTGTGCCAACTCTACGTCAGCGGGATGAATCTGTTCCTGGTGGGCCTTGGCTTCGGGATGGCGGGCGGCGGCGGCGTCCTGGCATACATGCTGTTCCCGCACGTGCAGAGCCGCGTGCAGCGCTTCCTGCATCCGAACAGCGGCGACACCTACCAGGTGACCACCGCGCTGGAGGCATTCGGCAATGGCGGCCTGTTCGGCCGCGGCCCCGGCGAGGGGCGGGTGAAGGATGTGCTGCCCGACGCGCATGCCGACTTCGTGTTCGCGGTCGCCGGCGAAGAGTTCGGCATGGTGGTCTGCCTGATCATCCTGGGCGTGTTCGCGTTCATCGTGCTGCGCGGCCTGCTGAAATTGTTGAAGGAACAGGACCTGTTCACCGTGCTGGCGTGCACCGGGCTGGTGTCCGGCTTCGGCTTGCAGGCGTTCGTCAACATGGCATCGACGCTGAAGCTGATTCCGACCAAGGGCATGACGCTGCCGTTCATTTCGTATGGAGGGTCGTCGGTCGTGGCGGTGGCGCTCGGCATGGGCATGCTGCTGGCGCTGACCAGGCGGCGACACCATGGCGACGCGCCATGATGATGTACGGCTCGCTGGCGGGTCAGGGTGGAGCCGTGACGCGGATCGACGCGCCGCGCATTGCGCGGCGGGCGATCGGGCCGGCATGCGGCACCCTCGCCCTCGGCGATTTCGCACCTCGGCCGGCTCCGCCGAAGGCGGGAGGGGTTATCGTGATTGCGGCCGGCGGCACGGGGGGTCATTTCTTCCCGGCCGAAGCACTGGCATCCGAATTACTCGCCCGCGGACGGCGCATTGCGCTGATGACCGACGGGCGTTCGGCGGGACTGCGCAGCGAGGTGTTTGCCGGCCATGAACAATGTGTCATCCGCGGCGCTGGCATCGCCGGACGCGGCGTGGCGCGGGCGGCGAAGTCGGCTGTCGCACTCGCTGCCGGCACAGTGCAGGCGCGGACAATTCTGACGCGTCTCGGTGCGGCGGCGGTGGTCGGCTTCGGCGGTTATCCCAGCGTCGCGCCTGTGCTGGCGGCACGCCTGGTGCGGCGTCGCCCCGCGGTGATCCTGCATGAGCAGAACGCGGTGCCTGGCCGGGCCAACCGGTTTTTGGCGCGCCATGCGGATGCGCTGGCGTTGAGCTTCGCGGACACCACGCGCGTGCCGGAGTCCGCCGCAACGGTGGTTACCGGCAATCCGGTGCGTCCGGCCATCGGCGCGCTCGCCGAGACGGCCTATCTGCCGCCTGGGGCCGTGCTGAATCTGCTGGTGCTGGGCGGCTCGCTCGGCGCGCGCGTGTTCAGCGACGTGGTGCCGCCGGCGCTGGCCGCGCTGCCGCAACGGTTGCGCGCGCGGCTTGCGGTGGTGCAGCAGTGCCGGCCGGAGGACCTCGACCGCGTGCGTGCGGCGTACGCGCAGGCCGGCATCGCGGCCGAGCTTGCCGGGTTCTTCCCGGATGTCGCGCACCGCCTGGCGCGCGCGCATCTGGTGATCGCCCGCGCCGGCGCCTCGACCGTGGCGGAACTCGCGGTTGCCGGCCGGCCGTCGATCCTGGTGCCGTTGCCCGGCGCGATCGACGACCACCAATCGGCCAACGCGCGCGCCCTGTCCGACTCAGGCGGCGCCTCGGTGATCGCGCAACGCGACTTCAGTGCGGTGGCACTGGCCGAGCGGCTGGTGTTGTTGCTGGATGCCCCGGACATGTTGGCCCATGCCGCGCGCGCCGCACGCGGTGTCGCCCGGCCGGACGCCACCGCGCGGCTGGCCGACCTGGTCGAGGACCTCATGCGCCGCGAGGCCCGCCCATGAGGGCCCTGCCGCTCTCCATCGGCACCATCCATTTCGTCGGCATCGGCGGCATCGGCATGTCCGGCATCGCCGAGGTGCTGCACAATCTCGGCTATTCCGTGCAGGGCAGCGACATCGCCGATTCCGCCAACGTGAAGCGCCTGCGCGACGCCGGCATTCCGGTGGCGGTCGGCCATAACCCGACGAATCTCGGGAGCGCGCAGGTCGTCGTGGTTTCCTCCGCGGTGAAGCGCGACAACCCGGAGATTGCCGCTGCGCGCGCCAAGCTGATTCCGGTGGTACGGCGCGCGGAAATGCTCGCCGAGCTGATGCGGCTGAAATGGTCGATCGCGGTCGGCGGCACGCACGGGAAAACCACCACCACCAGCCTGATCGCCGCGGTGCTGGAAGCCGCGCGGCTGGATCCGACGGTGATCAACGGCGGCATCATCAACGCCTACGGGACCAACACGCGGCTGGGCGCCGGCGACTGGATGGTGGTGGAGGCGGACGAATCCGATGGCAGCTTCCTGCGGCTGCCCGCGGTCATCGCCATCGTCACCAATATGGATCCGGAGCACCTGGACCACTGGGGATCGGCGGAGGCGATGATCGCCGGCTACGACCAGTTCGTCGCCAACGTGCCGTTCTACGGGTTTGCCGTGCTGTGCATCGACCATCCGTCGGTGCAGCAGATGATTCCGCGCCTGTCGGATCATCGCATCACGACTTACGGATTCTCGCCGCAGGCCGATGTGCGGGCCGAGCGGGTGGTGCCGGACAAGCTGGGTTCCACCTTCGAGGTCATCGTCACGGACCGCGCGCGCAACCGCCAGCGGCGCATGGGACCGTTCCGCCTGCCGATGCTGGGAAGCCACAACGTGCAGAATGCGCTGGCCGCGGTGGCGGTCGGCCTGGAGATGGAGATCGACGACGCCACGCTGCGCAGCGCTTTCCTCGGCTTCAAGGGCGTGAAGCGCCGCTTCACCAAGACCGGCGAGGCGGGCGGCATCACCGTAATCGACGATTACGGCCACCATCCGGTGGAGATCGCCGCGGTGCTGAAGGCGGCGCGGCAAGCCGGTGCGCGCGACGTGATCGCGGTGGTGCAGCCGCATCGCTACACGCGGCTGCATACGCTGTTCGACGAGTTCTGCACCTGCATGAACGAGGCCGGCACGGTGATCGTCGCCGATGTGTATCCGGCGGGCGAAGCGCCGATCGAGGGGGTGGATCGCGACGCTCTGGTGGAAGGGCTGCGCGCGCGGGGCCATCGCTCCGTGGTGGCGCTGCCGGCGCCGGCGCGGTTGGCGGAGATGGTGCATGCGATTGCCAGGCCGGGGGATTTCGTCGTGTGTCTCGGTGCCGGTTCGATCACGCAATGGGCTGCCACCTTGCCGGCGGAGCTGACCGGGCTGCAGGCCGCGACGGTGCCTCGCCGCGCGGCGGGAGGCGAGCGGTGAGGTGGCGCCAGACTCTTCCGCGTCCCCCCAGTCCTGGTCCGCTTCGCGGCCGAGGCCCGCAAGGGGAGGGGGAGCGATGACCGTGCCGGCTGAAGCGATACCCACCCTGCTCGAGTCGCTGCCGCCGCTGCGCGGGCGGGTGCAGGCGAACGCGCCGCTTGCGCCGTTCACCTGGTTCCGCGTCGGCGGCGCGGCCGAGGCGCTGGTGCGGCCCGCCGGTGCCGACGATCTCGCCGCGTTTCTCGGCGCCCTGCCGCTCGACATCCAGGTGCACGTGGTCGGTGCCTGTTCCAACCTGATCGTTCGCGACGGCGGGTTGCCGGGCGTCACCATCAAGCTGGCGCGCGGTTTTTCCGCGATCGCGGTGGATCCCGACGGCGTGGTTGCCGGCGCCGCCGCGCTTGACGTGACGGTAGCGGAACATGCGGCGGCGGCCGGCCTGACCGGGCTGGAATTCCTCTCCGGCATTCCCGGAACGATCGGCGGCGCGATGACGATGAACGCCGGCGCCTATGGTGGCGAGGCGGCGCATGTCGTTGACTGGATCGAGGTGGTCACACGCTCCGGCGAACAGCGCCGGATGGCCGCGGCGGAGCTGGCGTTCGCGTATCGGCATGCGCGGTTGCCGCATGGCGCGGTGGTCACGCGCGCGCGGCTGCGCGCATTTTCCGGCGCGCCGGTGGCGATCGCCGCACGCATGAACGAGATCCGCGCGGCGCGCGAGGCGTCGCAGCCGATCCGCGCGCGCACCGGCGGTTCGACTTTCCGCAACCCGTCGGGCATGAAGGCGTGGGAGCTGATCGACGCGGCCGGTTGTCGCGGCCTGACCCGCGGCGGCGCCAAGGTCAGCGACAAGCACTGCAATTTCCTGATCAACACCGGCACCGCAAGCGCGGCCGACATCGAGGGGCTCGGCGAGGAAGTGCGCCGTCGCGTGTTCGCCGCGTCGGGCGTAAACCTGGATTGGGAGATCCATCGCATCGGCGTTCCCGCGCGCGGGCCGGAGGCGGTGGGATGAGGAGTTTCAAAGAGCCTGTTGCGCCGAAGGCGGGAGAGGCAAGCAGGGTTGCGGTCCTGTATGGCGGCATCTCCGCCGAGCGTGACGTGAGCCTTTCCACGGGCATGCAGGTGATCGCCGCGTTGCACGACGCCGGCTTCGACGTGACCCCCATCGAAGTGAATGACGACATCGCCGCCGTCATCGCGGCGCTGCACCCGAAGCCGCATGCGGTGTTCAACGCACTGCATGGACGCCTCGGCGAGGACGGTGCGATCCAGGGCGTGCTCGACTGGCTCGGGATTCCTTACACGCATTCCGGCGTGCGCGCCTCGGCACTCGCGATGGACAAGGCCGCGGCGAAGGCGGTGTTCGTCGCCAACGGGCTGCCGGTGGCGCGCGGGCGCGTCGTCACGCTGGACGAGCTGGAAGCCGCCGACCCGATCCCGCTGCCCTATGTCGTGAAGCCGGTGAACGAGGGTTCGTCGGTCGGCGTCGAGATCATCCGCGCGGGCGACAACCGCCGCGCCGAAGTGGCGCGCGGATGGCGCTTCGGCGCGGTCGCGATGGTGGAGGAATACATCGCCGGACGGGAACTCACGGTTGGCGTGATGGGCGACCGCGCGCTGGGCGTGACGGAAATCATCGCCGAGGCGGGCGTGTTCTACGACTACGAATCGAAATACGCCGATGGCGGCTCGCGCCACATCATCCCGGCCGCGGTGCATCCGGACATCTATGAGCGCGCCCTGGAGGTGGCATCGGCGGCGCACCGCGCGCTGGGCTGCCGCGGCGCGTCGCGGTGCGACTTCCGCTACGACGACACGGACGGCGAACCCGGGCGACTCGTGCTGCTGGAGATCAACACGCAGCCGGGGCTCACGCCGACATCGCTGCTGCCGGAGCAGGCGGCGCATGTGGGGATAAATTTCCCGCGGCTCTGCGCCTGGATGGTGGAGAACGCCGCATGCCGCGTGTGAACCGCTCGCCGCGCAATTCGGTCAACGACCGGCCGGCCCAGTGGAGACTTCTGGTGCGGCGGCAGAAGCGGCTGCTGCGGCCGGCGGCCTGGATCGCGCTCGCTGCCATGCTGGTGCTGGTATTTGCCGGCCTGCTGCGTTCCGCGGCGCCCGGCGGCTCGCTGGAGACGATGCGGGAGCGCATCGGCAGCATCAGCGCCTTTGCCGGATTGCGGGTGCGGCACATCGAGATCGAAGGCCGCGCCAACACGCCGGAGCCATTGCTGCGCGCCGCGCTCGGCGTGAACCCGGGCGATCCGATTCTTGGTTTCTCGCTGGAGCGCGCGCGCGCGCGGATCGAGTCGCTGTCCTGGATCAAGCATGCCACCGTCGAGCGGCGCCTGCCGGACACGGTCGTGGTGAGCATCCAGGAGCGCCGGCCCTTCGCGATCTGGCAGAACAACGGGAAGTTCGTGCTGATCGACCGCACCGGCCAGATCGTGGCGCACCAGAACGTGGCGAATTTCCGCAAGCTGCCACTGGTGGTCGGCCCGGGCGCCCCGCAATCCGCCGCGGCATTGATCGACGCGCTGACGGCACGGCCGAGCTTGCAACAGCATGTCCTTGCCGCGGTTCGAGTCGGCGATCGGCGGTGGAACCTGCGGTTGGCAAATGGTGCCGACGTGATGCTGCCGGAAGGTCACGAGATCGCCGCGCTCGACCGGCTGATGCAGTTGCAGCAGGGGCACGATCTGCTGGATCGGCCGCTGGCGGCGATCGACATGCGGCTGCCGGACCGGCTGGTGCTGCGCGCGCGCCCGTCCGATACGGCGGCGCAACCGCCGAATCCCAGGAAGCCGACATGACGGAGCAACAGCAATGAACCGCACGTCGCACAGTTCGTCCGGGGCGGGCATGCGAAATGCTCCCCCTCCCCCCAACCCCCTCCCTCAAGGGGAGGGGGAGACTCTTGCGGCTTTCACCGGTTGCCGGGGAGTCTCGCGATGAACGATATGTCGCAGCGGGTGCTGCCACCGCCGATGACCGGTCCGCAAGACCAGGATCGGCCGCGGCATCATCGCGCCGGGCCGTTTGGTGTGCTGGATATCGGCACGACAAAGATCGCGTGCCTGATCGGCCGCACCGAAAGCGACGGCACGTTGCGCGTGCTGGGGTTCGGCTGGCATCGCGGCCGTGGCGTGCGCGCCGGCGGCATCGTCGATCTGGAACAGGCGGAGAAGTCGATTCGTGCCTGCGTCGGCCAGGCCGAGGACATGGCCGACACAAGGCTGCGCTCGGTGACGGTAAACCTGTCGTGCGGTCAGCCGGAGTCACAATTGTTCAACGTGCAGTGGCCGGTCAACGGCCGCGCGGTCGAAGAGCATGACATTCGCCGGGTGGTGGCGGAGGGCCGCGCGCGGGCCCGGGCGGAGGGGCGGGACGTGATCCACGCGCTGCCGCTGACGTTCTCGACGGACGAGATGGAGGGCGTGGCCGATCCGCGCGGCCTGTTCTGCACCACGCTAACGGCGAAGCTGCACATCATCGACTCGGCCGCCACCGCGCTGCGTTCGCTGGGTGCCTGCATCGCGCGCTGCGACCTCGACATCGCCGAGGTCGTGTCGGCACCGATGGTCGCCGGCCTGGCGACGCTGGTGGCCGACGAACAGGAACTGGGCACCACGGTGATCGATATGGGCGGCGGCACCACGGGCATGGCGGTGTTCGCCGACCGGCAATTGCTGCACACCGCGCAACTGCCGATCGGCGGGTTCCATGTCACCAAGGACCTCGCGGCGGGCCTTTCCACGTCGCTCAATCATGCCGAGCGGCTGAAGACCGTGTACGGCAACGTGCAGTCCTCGCCTGACGACGATCGCGAGCTGGTGCCGGTGCACCTGGTCGGCGAGGAGGAACACCAGATCGCCAAGGTGCCGCGCAGCATGGTGGTGAACATCATCCGGCCACGGCTGGAAGAAACCTTCGAATACGTGAAGGAGCGGCTGGACAGTACCGGCCTGACGCGCGCGGCCGGCAATCGCGTGGTGCTGACCGGCGGAGCCTGCCAGCTCGCCGGCGTGCGCGAGATGGCGGCGCGGATGCTGTCGCGCCACGTGCGCCTTGGCCGGCCGCACGCGATGCGCGGCCTGCCCGATTCGGCTTCCGGTCCGGCATTCGCGACGGCCGCCGGCCTGCTGCACTGGGCGGCGGGCGAGGGCCGCACGCTGCACGATGTCGATCTGGAGGTAGCACAACCCTCCGGCCTTTTCCGCCGCATCGTCAATTTTCTACGGGAGCGCGTGTGATGCCTCGCGAATCGATCGACTTCCTGCTTAACAGACAGTTCACCGACCCGAGTCGCGTGGGGGAGAAGTCCGCATGACACTCAATCTCACAATTCCGCAGCAGGTTCACACTGACTTCTCGCCCCGCATCACGGTGATCGGCGTCGGCGGCGGCGGGACCAATGCCGTGGACAACATGATCGCGGCAAACCTGCAGGGCGTGGAGTTCGTTGTCGCGAACACCGACGCGCAGCAGTTGATGCACAGCCGCGCCGACCGGCGCATCCAGCTCGGGCCGCATATCACTCAGGGCCTTGGGGCGGGGGCGAAGCCGGAGATCGGCAAGGCGGCGGCGGAAGAAGCGGCCGACGAGCTGTATCGGCACCTCGATGGCGCGCACATGGTGTTCATCACCGCCGGCATGGGCGGCGGCACCGGGACCGGCGCCGCACCCGTGATCGCGCGCATGGCTCGCGAGCGGAACATCCTCACCGTCGGCGTGGTAACCAAGCCGTTCGGGTTCGAGGGCGTGCGACGGGCGCGCTGCGCCGACCAGGGAATCGAAGAGCTCCAGCAATACGTGGATACCCTGATCGTCATCCCTAACCAGAACCTGTTCCGCATGGCCAATGAACGCACCACCTGGAAGGATGCGTTCAAGATGGCCGACCAGGTACTGTACATGGGCGTGCGCGGCGTCACCGATCTGATGATGGCGCCCGGTCTGGTCAACCTCGACTTCGCCGACATCCGCACGGTGATGGCGGAAATGGGCAAGGCGATGATGGGCACCGGCGAGGCGGAGGGCGAGAACCGCGCGATCCGCGCGTCCGAGGCGGCGATCAGCAATCCGCTGCTGGAAGACACGTCGATGGCGGGCGCGCGCGGGCTGTTGATCAACATCACCGGCGGCGAGGACCTGACGCTGTTCGAAGTGGACCAGGCGGCGAACCGCATCCGCGAGGAAGTGGACGAAGAGGCGAACATCATCTTCGGCTCGGCGATCGACGAGACGCTGTCGGGGCGCATCAGGGTTTCGGTTGTTGCCACCGGCATCGACACGCCGATGCCCGCGGAGTCGCGTCCGCGCCTGGTCGCGGTTGGTGGCGGAGCGATGCCGGCGCCGCAGCCGATCCCCGTACCCGTGCAGGTGGCCGCGATGGCGGCGCAAACCGCGGCGCAGCCCGGACACGTTCCGTTGATGCATGCGACGCCGCTGCGTCAGCCGGCGGCGCAGATGCGTGCCCAGGTCGAGTCTGTCGCCGATGGCAATGTCGCGCTTGAAACGCAGGTTTCGGTGCAGCCCGGCGCGGTGCCGGTGCCGCGGGGGGGAACCCCGGCATTCGCTCAAAAGCCCGGCGCCGGATTATTCACCGAAGCGCGGCCGACCGCCGCGCCCGCCGCGGTGATGCAGATGGCGGAACCGCCGCGGCCGAGCCTGTTCACCGCTGTCACCGGGGCGTTCCGCCGGCGCCCGGCGCCCCCGACGGCTGTGGAAACGGCGCTGCCGCGGCACGAGCCGGTGCTGCATAACGAGCAGCGTCCGGAAGCTCCGCGGGCATCGGTGCGTCTGGCCGGTGGTGAGGAGACGACGCTGGAAATTCCGGCTTTCCTGCGCCGCCAGACATCGTGATGCGCGGCGCGGCGGGGTAGGCGGCGCGCTGCCGGGCCGCTATGCCGGCGGCATGCAGCGTGTCGTTTTTTCGGCCGATGATTTCGGATTGTCCGAAGCCGTCAACGAAGCGGTCGAACGCGCGTTTCGCGATGGCGTCCTGAACGCGGCCAGCCTGATGGTGGCCGGTCCCGCGGCGGCCGACGCGGTGCGCCGCGCGCTTGCGTTGCCGGGGCTGCGCGTCGGGCTGCATCTGGTGGCGATCGAAGGGCGGGCGGTGCTGCCACCGGCGGAAATTCCGGATCTGGTGGATGCGTCGGGGTCGTTTCCATCCGATCAGATGCGGCTGGGCGTGAGATATTTCTTCGTCTCGCGGGTGCGGCGCCAACTTGCGGCGGAGATCCGCGCCCAGTTCGCCGCATTCGCCGCTACCGGGCTGACGCTCGACCACGCCAACGCGCACAAGCACATGCATCTGCACCCGACGGTCGGCCGGCTGATGCTGCGGATCGGCGCTGGGTTTGGTCTGCGCTCGGTGCGGATTCCGGCCGAGCCGCCGGCGGTGCTTGCGCGTTGCGGCACGCGGGTCGGGTTGGGAGCCCACGCGTTGTATTGCTGGACGCGGCTGCTGCGGCGGCAGGCGCGCACGGCCGGAATGATAACCAACGACTATTGTTTTGGCCTGGCCTGGAGCGGCCACATGACGGCGGAGCGGGTGCGGCGCCTGCTGCGCGCGCTGCCCGACGGAGTCAGTGAGATATATTTCCATCCGGCGGTGATGCGCGATGCGGCGCTGTGCCGGCTCATGCCGGACTATGAGCATGCGGCGGAACTGGCGACGCTGCTGGATCGGTCGATTTCGGGAGGTGCCGCGGATTGAATCCTCCAGCGGCGTCAGCGAGGCACCAGGAACTCCACCGACACCGGGCAATGGTCCGACAAGCGATCCTTCCAGTCATCGCCGCTCTCGCGATAGGTCAGCACGCGCAACGTCGGCAACTGCATCCAGTCGCGCGCCGCGCCGCCCGCGATGATGTGGTCGATGAACGCCTCGCCGCCCCAGCATGGGCTGGAGCGTCCCTGGGTGGCGCGGACCAGCGGCGCGGTGCGGGCCAATGCGGCCCAGAGTTGATCCCGGCCGTCCATGTGGCGGTTGAAGTCGCCCAGCACGATGAATGGCACGCCTTCCTGCTGCCGCGCCGCGATCCATGCCCGCAGGGGGCGAATCTGCGCCCGCAACTCGGTGCAGGAGTGAGTCCTGGTACGGGTCAGCGACGCGTTGTTGCAGCCGGTTTTCAGATGCACCGCCAGCATGCGCAGCGGGCCCGCGGGCAGGTGAAGGGTGATGTCGGCGCCACTGCGCAGCCATCTGCCCGGACCGAGATCCAGCGCGGTCACGTCGGGGTTGACATCGTAGTCCAGGCCGCGGCGCACGACGATGCCGACGCGCTGCACTACGTGGTCGTGCGTCATGTAGATCGAATAGCGGTCAGGCGGGAACAGCCGGGCGGCGACGTCGCGACCGTCCACTTCCTGGATGGCGATCACGTCCGCATCAAGCTGCTTGGCGTAATGCCGCAGCCGGTCGAAATCCGCCGGCCCGCGCACGTGCACGTCCGCCGGCAGCGACGGATCGCCGGCGGGGCGCTGGGTCAACCAGTTCAGGTTCCAGGTGGCGACTTTCAGCTCGGCGGCGAAGGCGACCACAGGCAGCAGCAGGCATGCAGCGACCGCGAAGGCCAGGGTCGCGGCTTTCCATGATGGCGTGACCGAGTTTGGTTGCATCGAGCGGTATGATGCACGACTCCCGGCTGCAGACCAACAGCGGCGTTCAGGATAGCTGTGGGAATGCCGGTGGCTGTGGTGCGGCCGGGGCCTCCGATCCAAGCACGACATCGGCGCAAGCATCCACCGCTTCCCGCAGCGAGGTAATGTAATGGTCGGCCCCGATCGCGACGCGCACCCGCTCGTCGCGCAGCGCCGGCGCGCCGGCCGGCCAAATCCCGACCAGCATCGGCAGCGCCGGCAGAACCCGGCGCAGCCGGCGCAGCAGGTAGCGAACATGCGAGATGCCGCCTTCCAGATCCAGATAGCACAGGCACAGCATCGGCACGCCGCGGGCCTGCAAGGCCGCCAGCTCCGAGCGCGAAACCGCATGATGCGGCACGGCCTGAGCGGGGATCCCGCGCTCGCCGAGAAGCTGGGCGAGCATGCGTGCCGCCGCCTCGTCCATTGGTCCGCGGCCGGCGACGCACAGCACCGTGCCACGATCGGCTGGCGACCCTTCGGCGGACGCTGCGTCCGGCCTGGCCTCGTCCACCAGGTCCTCGATCAGCGCGTATGCGGATTCCAGCACGCGTTCCACCTGGTCGGGGCCCAGCGCGCCACGTGCCGCATCGATCGTTGCGCGCCGCAATCCCGGCACCGCCACCTGATCGTAATACCCCGCCAGCGACTCATCCTTCAAAAACAGTTCCGCCTGCTCTCGAGCCTCGTCCGGGTCGCCGGCCAGCATGCGTTGATAGAAGCTTTCATCCGGTTGCAGTGGCGGCCGGTCGCCCAGCAGGATATCGAGGAATTGCAGGCGCTCGACATGCCGCCCGAGAACCATGAAGCAGAGCGTCAGTGGGGTTGACAGGATCAGGCCGATCGGTCCCCACAGCCAGGTCCAGAAGATTGCCGCCACCACCACGGCGAACGGTGACAGGCCGGTGGAGCGGCCATACACCAAAGGCTCGACCACCTGTCCCATGATGGCTTCCAGCCCGGCGAACAGGGCGACGGTCCACAGCGCGGTCGCCCAACCGGTTGACGTTGCAGCGGCCAGCAGAATTGGCAGAACGGCGGCGAGCGGCGCACCGAGATAGGGCAGGAAGCGCAGCAACGTCGCAATGATGCCCCAGAGCAGCGGCGAGGGCAGGCCGATGACGTAGAGCGCGGTGCCGATGATGGCGCCGAATGACACATTGATCGCGAGCTGCGCGAGGAAGTAGCGCGACAACCGATGGGCGGTTTCGTCCATCGCGACCGTGGTGCGGTGCAGGTCGGCGGCGCCGAACAGGCGGATGATGCGGTTGCGCAGATCCTCGCGCTGCGACAGGATAAAGGTCGAGACCACGAACACTATCGCCAGCGCCGCGAGCGGATTGACCAGCGGCGTGACGATCCGTTCGGCAAGCTGCATCGCGTTGCTGGGGGGCTGGTGCACCTCGACCGGAATTGGCTTCGGTTGGGAATTGCCTGGATTCCGTGCGGGGGTTCCGCCGGTGGCGGGTTGCCGCGTATGGCGGGGCAGCAACTGGTGGCCGATGTCGCGCATGATCGCGGCGAAGCGGGACGACACGAAGGACTGCACGGTTCCTATCTTCGATTCGATTGTGGTGGCGTAGCGTGGCACCTGCCCGGCGAGGTCGGCGACCTGGCTGCCGATCAAGCCGCCGACTGCCACAACGACTCCCAACGCCAGGGCGACGGCGAGCAAGGCGGCGAGGAAGTTGGGCACCCGGATGCGGTGCAGCACTTCCACCAGCGGTGCGAGCAGGAAGGACAGCAACACCGCGAGCGTGATCGGTATCAGCACGCTGCGGCCGAAATAGAGGCCGGCGATGACGACGACACTGGTCGCCAGCGTCAGGACGCCGTGCATGCTTGGGGTTTGCGCGGCTGGAATCGGCGCGGGGTGTCGATCCAGGGGTAGGCGTGGTTCAGGCATGGAGGGGATCTTCGGTCATGGGAAGCCCGGGGTAGCGGGCGAGATGGGCCGGAGTGTGTTTCGCGCTGTCAACAGCGCGCGATCTGGGTCAGGCGGATGGCGGGGCGAAGTGCTGACGGCGACGCGTTATAGTAGCATCGGCGCGGGCTCGGCGATTTCGTCAAGCGTGATAGCCCCGGCCTCCAGTTGCTGCGCACCGCACTCTTGCAGGAAATCCGCAATCGCATCGAACTCGGCTGGCGGGCGCGTCACGTCCACGGCCTCGCCACCGGGCACCCAGATCACCGTTTCGTACCGCGCGCGTGTCAGCAGCACGCGGTAGGTGTTCACCTGGTAGGCGATCGCGGCCTCGCCGCGCGGTTCCTGCCAGCGCGTGCCGGCGAAGTTGCGCACCACCCAGTCGGCGCGGCCGGGTCGCCGAATAAGATCGTTGCCCCAACACAGCCCGACATGGTCGAGTTCCAGTCCCTGGCAGGCGAATTGGGTCGCCGGCAATTCCAGCGCGTCGGAAGCACGGACGTCGGGCCAACGTTGCAGGAACCAATTGGCGACCGCGGCGTCGTCGAGGTGGGGAAAGTTCGGCCAGATTCCGTCGGCAATCAGCCGCCGAGCACTGGCGCTGCATACCAAGCCGGCACGGCGTGCGCCACGCGCCAGGCGACGCAATGCCGCGCGCATCGCCACAAGTGAACGGGTCAGCAGGAACGGCACGTCGCCCGCTTCGTCGGCGATCGCGCGTGCACGTGCCGCATCGCCCAGCAAGACCGCATCAACCCAGGGTGCAGCAAAGGCGGAGCGGATCGACCGTATCGGCACGTCGAGATGCAGCCCGGCGTCGATTGTCAGGCCCTCCGGCGCCACTGCGAACAGAAGTTGCCGTGCGTCGGTGGCCGTCAGCACGCCGGGCGCGGCGCGCACGTGCCAGTCGCGATCCTCGAGCAGCGCCTCGCCCCAAGCGGCCAAACCGGCTTCGCCGGTGTTGATCTCCTGACCGCCGCCGACCAGGGCGACGATCACCGCCCAATCCGCGTGGCGACGCATAATGTCGAGGAACATCGCCGCCTCGCTCTGCGCGTGCCCGAATTTGCGGCGGCCGAAATCGGCATTCCAGGCTCGCTGTGCCTCGTCGAACACGATCACATGTTCATGCGGCGGTGTGGTGCGCGCCAGGTTGTCACGCAGGAAGCCAATGAGCGGCTGGATCGCACTTTCGGTCTCCTGCCGTGCCAGGCGGATGCTGCGGCCTTGGTCACGGGCGTCGCGGGCGAGGGCCTCGCGCATTACGTGCACGAGCGGCAGGTTACCGGTGAGGAACGCGGCGCCGGAGTTGGCACCGAACACCACCTGCAGCCCACACAGAGTCTTGCCGGCACCGGGGATGCCGGTGACGAATACCACATCGTGCTGGTTGGCGGCGCGCGCGTGGTCGATCGTGGCGCGGATCGCCTCGGTCGTACGCGTGAGATTGCCGACATCGGCGCGGGCCGACGCGATCTCGGCGACGCCATGCCGGCCATACAGCATGGTCGCCGCCTCGACGATAGTGGGTACGGGGCGATACGGCGCGGTCTCCCATGCGGGTGGATCGAGCGATCGCGCCGGGATCGGCACGCGGCGTTCGATCTCGCGCAGCAGATCGGACAGCGTCGATGCGCTGGCATCCAACACTGGTGTCACGCCATGCCAGAGCAGCGGCCAATTGGTGGCGCGTGACGTGGCGTGGGCAGCGATGAGGATCGGCACCACCGGATGCGCGCGGCTCTCGGCGTGGAAGTCGAACAGGTCAAGCGCGTAATCCTCGACCTGCTGGCGGTCGATGGTGGTGAACTGGTAGGCTCCGGTCTTGAATTCTAGCACCAGCACGGCGCGGTCGGTCAGCAGCACCGCGTCGATTCGTCGTTGCAGCCGTAGCAGCGGATACTCCAGCAGCAGACGACAGGTAGCGGGCAGGCCAGGCAGCACCTCGCGCAGCAGTGCGATCTGATCCCGCCAAGCCTGCACTTGCGTTGCGCGGTTGAGCGGGTGCGTCTCAACCAGGCGCGTGGACAAGGCGCCGACGATCGATTCCGGTTCGCGCGCCAGGAAGTCGCCGAGATTGGCTGACCACCATGCTGGCATGCCGCTACGGCGCCGGTTTGTGATGTTCGATGGGAAGCAGCGCCTGTCGCAGCTTCTCGCGTGCGTCCCGGCCGGCTTGCAATGAATGCGCGTTGACGATGGCCAGCCGGAATCCGCCGGGCGGCATGGCGTGGTGCGCGGGGTCGCGTTCCTCGTGGAAGGTGATCTGCACCGAGGACACGTCCGGCATGCCGCGCACCGCTTCGACCAGCGACGGCGGCGGATGGCGATAGCGCGGACCGTGCGGGCCGAACAGCACGACGCTGTAGCCGTCGCGCCGGTCGGAATCGGCGTAGTCCCAGTTGCCGGTGACATGCAGGCGGATCAGCGCCTTCACCCAGCCGGCGCCGTACAGATCGGGCCACTGGTCGGCGAAGCGCAGGTGCGCCTCGATGATGCGTCCGCCGATCGTTTCAAAATTCACCATGCCGGTGTAGCCGGCGAGGTGCCGGCGCGCCCAGGCGCCGCACCAGTCTTCTATTTCGGGCATCGCGCCGGCGTGGATCGTCCAGTGGTCGAACGTGCCGCCTGGCGCGGTGGCGCCGGAGGTGTGGCGCCACCAGCGCGGCTCGCCGTTCACCAGCGCCGCGTCGGTGCTGACATGCGCGCCGGTCAGCAGCGTGCACCAGAAATGTCCGGCGGTGAGGCTGGCCTTGTACTCGTCGGCGGAATGAATCGCCTGGCTGCCGGTGCCCATGCCGCGCAAATTCATGATCGGCTTGGAAAACACCGGGAAGCCGCGCGGCATGACGCCGTGCGGCGCGGCGTCCAGCCCCTGCGACAAGGCGACGGCGAGCTTGTCGTAGATCCAGCGATGGCGCGGATACCATTCCCAGGAGTCCGGGTCTTCGGTGGAAATGCGCACGTCCGGCGGGCAGGGGATGTTCTCGAAATACTGGAAACGCCAGGGGTCCGCTTCGCAGATGGGCATGGGTCAGAACCGGTGGGTGCGATGGGGCGATATGTCGGATTCGGGCTGCCGGCGATTCGCTAGCACGGCAATCGGCCGGCCGGCGGCGGCGCGGGAACTATCAGCGCGTCCACCGCGATGATGCGCTCGCCGGCGCAGATCAGCGGGTTGACGTCAAGCTCGGCGATCAGGTCGCGATGGTCGGCGGCGAAACGTGAAATCCGGCAGATCACGTCGGCCAATTTGTCGAGATCGACCGCCGGCGCGCCGCGGAAGCCGTGCAGCAGTTTTTCCCCCTTGAGCGAGCGCAGCAGCGCGCTTGCATCGGCGTGCGTGACCGGGGCGGGGGCGAGGGCGGTGTCCTGCAGCACCTCCACCAGGATGCCGCCGAGGCCAACCACCACCAGCGGCCCGAACAGCTTATCGATGCGCGCGCCGACCACCATTTCCACACCCTGCGGCACCATCGGTTGCACCAGCACGCCGTTGATGCGCGGCGGGGGCGAGACGCGCCCGGCATTGGCCATCACCGCGTCGTAACCCGCGCGCACCTCGTCGGCGTTGCACAGGTTCAGGCGGATCACGCCAGCTTCGGTCTTATGCGGCAGATCCGGCGATTCGACCTTCAACACCACCGGATAGCCGAGCGCGGCGGCGGCGGCGACCGCCGCATCGGCGCTTGCGGCCAGGCGCTCGCCGACCACCGGAACCCCGTACAGCGCCAGCGCCGCCTTCGCCTCGCGTTCGGTCAATGTGCGACCGGCGGCGGCGGCGATCATGTCGCGTGCGGCACGCCGCGTTGCCGCCGGTGTCGGCGTGATCGTCTCGCGCGCGGCGGCGCGTTTGTCCGCGCGCCAGGTCCACGCGGCCAGCGCCGCGAACAATGCGGCCATCGAGCGGAACAACGCGACGTGGTCGGATTCCTCCGCCTCCTTCACGCCGGGGCCTTCCAGCCATTCGGTTTGCCAGGCGATGCAGACGATTTTTCCCGCCGCCTTCGCCAGCCGGTCATAGACCGGAATGCGTGCGGCCGAGGCGGCGAAGCCATAGGTCATCGGCACGACGAGCGTTGCATATTGCGGATCGTCGAGAAACGCTCCGGCACAGACGTTCAGCGATTCCGGGTCATTGAGAATCTGCCCGGTGACGTCGCACGGATTGCGCGCGGCGCCGAAATCCGGGATGCGCGACACCAGCAGGTCAAGCAACGCCGCGCCCGGTTGCGGCAACGGCACACCGTATTGCTCGGCGCGGTCGGCGGCCATGATCGCCGCACCGCCGGACGCCGCGACCACCGCCGCGCCCCTGGCTTTCGGCGGTGGCGCCTTGGCGAAGAACGACGCCGTTTCCACCAGCGATTCGTAGCTCTCCACCAGCACCGCGCCGGCGCGCTGGAACACCGCGCGATAGGCGGCGTGCGAGCCGGCGAGCGAACCGGTATGCGACATCGCCGCCGCGGCGCCTTCCTCGCCGGTTGCCATCTTATAGACCACCAGCGGCTTGTCGCGCTGCCAGGCATACTCCGCGGCCAGCAGCAGCCGTTCGGGCGAGGCCATACCTTCGAACACGCAGGCGATCGCGGTGCAGGCCGGATCGTCGGCCAGGTAGCTGACGAAATCTGCCGTATCAACGTCGCAGGAATTGCCGGACGTCATGACGTGGCTGAACGAGGCGCCGCGCACCACCGCCTGCGCCAGCGCCATGCCGAGCGCGCCGGATTGGCTGATGATGCCCACTGCGTGCGGCCGTGGCGGCGGAATCGGCGTGATGTTCATGAAGGTGATGCGCGAGTCGAGAACCGCGTTGACCACGCCGATGCAATTCGGCCCGACGATGCGCAGGCCGGTTTCGCGCGCGATGGCGGCCAGGCGATCCTGCGCGGCAATGCGGTCCTCGCGGCCCATTTCGGCATAGCCGGAGGCGAAGATGATCACGCCGCCGACGCCGGCCCTGGCGCAGTCCAGCACGATCTCTTCCACCGCGTCGCGCGCCGCGGTGATCACCGCGCAATCCGGTACTTCCGGCAGCGCACCGACCGAAGGGTAGCAGGTCTGCTCTCCAATCCTGTCGTAGCGCGCGTTCACCGGGTAGGTGCGGCCGGCGAAATTCTGCTGGTTCAGCAGCACGCGCTCGCCGAACGAGCCGGGGCGGGCCGAGGCGCCGATCACCGCCACGCTTTGCGGATGCAGCAGGCGGCGCAGCTCTGCGTGGCGATAGACGGTGGTGCGTTGCGTCGGCATGGACCTCGCCCGATTGACGTTTCCTGGTTCCGAGCATACTCACGGGTAACCCGTCCCGCCAAGCACAGCAGGGAACCCCCCGCATGTCGTCGTTGTTCGACCTGACCGGCAAGGTCGCGATCGTTACCGGTTCCAGCAAAGGCATTGGCCGCGCCATCGCCGAACGGCTGGCGGAACATGGCGCCAAGGTCGTGGTGTCCAGCCGCAAGGCGGATGCGTGCGAGGCGGTGGCCGCGGGAATCCGCGACCGCGGCGGCGAGGCGGCGGTGATCCCATGCCACATCGCGCGCAAGGATGAATTGCAAAGCCTGGTGGACAAGACAATCGCCTTGTGGGGCGGCATCGACATCGTGGTGAGCAATGCCGCGGTCAATCCGTATCTCGGCCCGGCGGGCGGCGCGTCCGACGAGGTTTACGAGCGCGTCATGGGCGCCAATGTGCGCAGCAATTTCTGGCTGGCCAACATGGTGTGTCCGCATCTCGCGGAACGCGGCGGCGGCTCGTTCATCATTATCTCGTCGATCGGCGGCTTTCGCGGTTCGGCGTCGCTGGGGCTGTACGCGATCTCCAAGGCGGCCGACATGCAGTTGGCGCGCAACATCGCGGTGGAGTGGGGCCCGAAAAACGTGCGCGCCAACGCGATCGCACCGGGCCTGGTGCGCACCGATTTCGCCAAGGCGCTGTGGACCGACCCGGTGCGCTATCGCAAGGCGACGCGCGACGTGCCGTTGCAGCGCATCGGCGAGCCGGACGAGATCGCCGGTGCCGCGGTGTTCCTGGCGTCGAAGGCCGGCAGTTTCGTCACCGGCCACACGCTGACGATCGACGGCGGCACGATGGCGGGCGTGGTGCTGCAGAAGGACGACTGAGTGGCGCGTCTCACGCGCGATGGGCTGGCGGCGCTGGACGCCGTCGATGCGCTGGCACCGTTCCATGATCGACTCATTTTGCCGGACGGCGTGATCTATCTCGACGGCAATTCGCTCGGCCCGGTGCCGAAGGCGACGCCGGCGCGGTTGGCCGAAGTGGTGGCGCGCGAATGGGGCGAGTCGCTGATCCGTGCCTGGACCGAGCATGGCTGGATCGATTTGCCGGTGCGAGTGGGCGAGAAAATCGGGCGGCTGATCGGTGCCGCGCCAGGCAGCACGGTGGTGGCGGATTCCACATCAGTGAACCTGTTCAAGCTGCTGGCGGCGGCGTTGGATGCGCGGCCAGGGCGGTCGGTGATCCTGACGGAGACTGGGAATTTCCCCACCGACCTGTACATGGCGGAAGGCCTGGTGGCGCTGCTGGGGCGTGGCTACGCGCTGCGGGCCGTGGACGCTCCGCTGCGTGCCCTGGGGCCGGATGTCGCGGTGCTGATGTTGACGCATGTGAACTACCGCAGCGGAGCGATGCACGACATGGCGGCGGTAACGCGTGCCGCGCATGCGGTGGGTGCGTTGGTGTTGTGGGATCTGTCGCATTCGGTCGGAGCGGTGCCGTTGCAGTTGGCGGCGGACGACGTCGATCTGGCGGTGGGCTGCGGCTACAAGTTCCTGAACGGCGGTCCGGGGGCACCGGCTTTCTTGTGCGTTGCGCCGCGTTTGCAGGCGGGGTTGCGGTTGCCGTTGACCGGCTGGCTCGGCCATGCCGAACCATTCGCATTCGATCCGGTGTACCGGCCGGCGGAAGGCGTCGCACGCGCGGTGGTGGGGACGCCCCCGGTGTTGAGCCTGGCGGCACTGGAGGTCGGTGTTGACCTGATGCTGCAAGTGCCGATGGCAGAGCTGCGTGCCAAATCGGTGCGCCTGGTCGAGCAATTCCTGGCGCTGGTGGCGCAGGAATGTGCGGCGCACGGGTTCGTGCCGCTGACGCCCGCCGATGCGTCGCGGCGCGGCAGCCAGGTGTCGTTCGCACATCCCGACGGTTACGCGATTATGCAGGCGCTGATCGGGCGTGGCGTCATCGGCGACTTTCGCGCGCCGGACGTGCTGCGCTTCGGGCTGGCACCGTTGTATCTGCGCTACGTCGATGTGTGGGATGCGGTGGCGGTGCTGCGCGACGTGATGCGCCTTGAAGCGTGGCGCGAGCCAAGGTTGCAAATGCGACAGAGCGTCACGTAAAGCAGGAGATGAGATTCCCCTTGTGGGAGAGCGTTGGGGGAGGGGTTCGTGCCGCGCGGACCCCTTCCCCCTGACCCCCTCCCTCAAGCGGAGGCGGACTAAAGCCCGTTTGCTAACCTTTCTTCGTCTTGTTCTCCAGGGCTTCCGCCAGACGCTGCGGATCGACCTCGATCTCCACCCCGGCGCGCTCCAATTGGCACAGCATGATGGAGCGCGAGTCCCGGTCGCCCCAGCCGCGATTCAGCCCCTCGGCGAGATCGGCCAGCGCCAGGTTGGCCAGCCGCATCGGCACGTTCAGTTCGCGCCCGAGGCCGGTCGCCAGCGACACGTCCTTGTGCGCCAACCGCAGCGCGAAGGCTGGCGGATCGTATTTGTTCGGCAGGAACTGGTCGGTCAGCGAATCGAACGCGCCGCGCCGGCCGATGGCGCCTTGGCGCACCGCCTCCCAGATCGCCAGCGGCTCGATGCCGGCCTTCACGCCCATGCTGAACACCTCGGCCGCGGCCGCGGTGGCGATGTAGCCGAAACAATTATGCACCAGTTTCGCCACCGATCCGGCACCGATCGGCCCGATATAGCGTGCCGCGTCGCCGATCATGTCGAGCACCGGCTGCCATGTCGCGAACACGTCTTCGTCGCCGCCGCACCAGATCGCCAGTTTTCCGGATGCCGCGCCGCGCGGTCCGCCGCTGACCGGCGCGTCGAACAGATGCGCGCCCTTTCGCGCGAAGGCGTCATGCGCCTTGCGCACCACGGTCGGCGAGTTGGTCGTCAGGTCGAAATACGCTGTTCCCCGCCTGATCCCCGCCAGCAGCCCGGCCGTGACTGCCTCAAACTCCGGCGGGCCCGGCAGCGACGTGAAGATCACCTCCGACTGTTCCGCGACGGCCTGCGGCGAGTCCGCCCATATGGCGCCGTCGCGCAGATGCCGCGTTGCGGTCTCGCGCCTTATGTCATGCACCACCAGCGTGTCGCCGCGTGCCTTCAGGCCCTTTTGCAAGTTCGCGGCCATGCTGGCACCCATGGTGCCGAGGCCGATGAATCCCGCCTGCATTGTTTGCCTCCTTTACGGATTGGCCTCGAACACTTCGCGCGCGATGGTCGCCGCCGACATCGCCGCCGGCCAGCCGGCATAGAAAGCGAGGTGGGTGATTACCTCGGATAGTTCCTCCTTGGTCACGCCGTTGGCCAGCGCGCGTTGCAGATGCCCGCGCAATTGCTCCGGCCGATATGTCGCGATCAGCGTGGCGCAGACGATCAGGCTGCGGTCGCGCTTGGAAAGCTGCGGGCGTTCCCACACGTCGCCGAACAATACCTTCTCCGACAGGTCGATCAGCTTGGGGACCGTCCCGCGCACCCGGTCGCGCGATTCGGTCGTGGGTTGCTTTGCCATCGTTTCCTCCATCCGGTTGATGCCGCGCCTATTGCACACCAACCCGGTTTGCGAGTCCAATCGGCGCGAACCGAACGGGGGGTCACGCCATGGCAACGGGAGAAAAAGTCGCGCTGGTCACCGGCAGCGCGTTGAACATCGGCCGGCAGATCGCCCTGGCGCTCGCGCGCGACGGGTATCGCGTGATGACCACGGCGCGCAACTCGGAAACCGACGCGCGGGAAACCGCGCGGCTGGTGCGCGATGAGGGCGGCGAAGCCGATACGCACATGGCCGACATTTCCGACCACGCGCAGGCGGCGGCGCTGGTGGAGGCGACGGTGCGCCGCTTCGGCCGGCTGGACGTGCTGGTCAACAACGCCTCGCTGCGCCGGCAGACCAAATTCGCCGAGATGACGCCGGCGGAGTGGCGCGAGATACTCGGCGCCACACTGGACGGCGCGTTCTATTGCGCGCATGCGGCGGCGCCGCACATCATCGCGGAGGGTGGCGGCTGCATCGTCAATGTCGGCGGGATTTCCGCGCATATCGGCGCGGTGGGGCGCGTGCACGCGGTCACTGCCAAAGCCGGCATGGTCGGGCTGACGCGCGCGCTGGCGAAGGAACTTGGCGGCGGCAACGTGACGGTGAACATCGTTGTGCCAGGCACGATCGACACGGTGCGCGGCTTCGCCGCCGGCGGCAACAGCGGGCGCGCGCACCTGCCGGACAATCTGATGGGGCGCAAGGGCAGGCCGGAGGAGATCGCCGCGATGGTGCGGTTCCTGTGCTCCGGCGAGGCGCGGTTCATCACGGGGCAGACGATTCATGTGAATGGCGGCGCGTTTTTGTCGTGAGCATGATCCAGTGGTAATCAGGGCCGGCGATGATCCGCCGCGGCGTCGGTAACCCGGATTGGACCTGCGATGAAGAGCGCCTGGAGCTGACGCCGCATCTCGCTTTGTTTGGACCTGGGTCGGAACACCGCCTGGCAGACGTCGGCATGAGATATGTTGGTCACTAAAGCCGTGTCGTACACGGCGAATGATTGTTGGTCTTCCCAACGAAGACCCCTAATGTTGTGGCAGGTTGCCAGAAGATAGCCAAGGTAGCTGCCAGACGTTTGCTGCTCGGTGAGACCGGTCTCGCCCGCGCGCTCCATCCGGGTCACCGACATGCCATTGGTTCCGGCATGTGAGAAAAGTGATGGCCTGACGGTGCTGGCATCCTGATCGAAGCGATAGGGGCTGATAAAGCGCGCCAAAGTCTCGTGGATTTCGACAACGCCAGGCGACAGGTTCGGTACAACGCTCTTGTGTTCACATGTGCATTCTGGATTGGCAGCCGCAACTCGCTCGCACGCCGTTCGGGCGGGCTCTGACTGAAGGATTGACGGTATGCCAGCGCAGCTCACGCCGCAGCTTTTGTCGGGAAAAATAGTAGGACATCGCGCACGGAACCCGGAAACACGCAGTGACCCTGGCTGTCAAACAATCTGACATCATCGAGATGAACCGGGTCAACGTCCGGGCTGGCCGCATAAGCGTAATACGTTCCGTCACCGGAAAATCCGATTTCAGCGTACACAGGCTCGAAGTCCCAATAAAGCGCCACATCGCCCGACGCAAGCACCATGCACTTGGGCGGTCCGGCTTCCGGAGGGGTCACTTCCAGCATTTGCATTGCGTCTTCGATCGCACCTGCTATCGGAGCACTCGCCCCCTCCTTGTCCCAATTGTCCATCAGCGAGGCATACCGCATGAGTTGCGCCGCCGTGGCGCGGGCAAACTCTAGGCGATCGGTAAGGACCTCAGCGGGACCGATGATGGTACGTGTGCCTTCCAGCAGCACAAGACTCGGATTCACCATCGAGGCCGAGGCACCGGCTATCGTCCCCAGGGCTTGAAGCCTATCCGGCGTGCGGCTTTCACCAAATGCTGCGACCAAGCCGCTCGGGGGCCACGTCTGGGGTGGCACCGCAGCCAAGGATAAAGCGAGCATCGTCTCAGTCAGCATGTTAGGGCAGCCCAGGAATCGACATCACAACCGACGGGAGAATGATATCACGGAGCAACTCCTTATTCAAGTCGTGCAACAACTGCAAGGTGGCGCCCAAGTAGGGACTTCGGTGCCTCCACGGATGTCCCAAAGAGCGCCTCTGGTCCGGCAACCGCCCCTGAAAGTTCAAGGCGAATGGTGAAGTTCAAGTCGAGGAACTCGCCCCCATCCGGTTGGGTTCCAACGACGTATATGACATTATCGGTTCGCTTCCCGGGGGGGGCTGCGATTTTGAACGACGTACCCATGAAAACTGTGGCAAGGGCCAGTGCAGTCCAGCACATGTTGTGCAACGTATCTTGGGTCTTTCTTCAGCAAGGACGCAACATCAATGTTACCGGGGGTACCCGCCCATTCGAACCTGTTGTTGGCCATCAACAACACAGCGCGAACAGCGGTTTCAGCCAGCACTATGTCTCCAACTGCCCTAAGCAGCCGATCGGCAACGGGCCAGAATTCTGCCCATCGAGTGTAGTCTGATGTCATGTAGGTCGCAACAGCCTGGCTGACCGAAAGCGCTTGCTGGGGATTGCCATCGGGCTTCAGTCTATCGAACACCACCCCGCTGAGTTCGGCGTGTGCGGGCATCTGTGGAGAGCCACCCATTTGGATTGTGACAGCTTGCTGCTCGGAACGTCGAGGGAGCTCACGTTTGAGCTGGCCGTGGAGGCCCGATATGCGCCGCAGTGTAGGAGGAGTGAGAGGTTTTTTGAATTCAATGCCCACCGTATAGCCAACGATAGGGTTGGGTTCGTTGAACCGCCAGTGACCCAATCCAATATGGCTTTCCTCACTCACGGTGTTGACGCTCCGTAGTTAGTTCCACCGGCCTCATGTTATGCGCCTCATCGGTGACCACGCTGCCATGATCATACCAGCACCCGTCGAGTCGGTCCTCCGAGCCTCTTGCGTTTGTGTCCATGATGCAGGATATCACGGTATGCGACATTATCCATCCGCATCGCATTAGGCTCCGCTCCACGGAGTAACACAGTTAGGTCAATATTCCTTTAACTCACTTAAGCCGGCGCTGGTCCTGTTTGACCCGTCAGGCGCCCGGCTCTACGTCCAGCCGCACGGCGATCCCTTCCAATCCCGCTTTCGCCGCCGGATAACGGGCCAGCACCAGCGGATCGTGTCCAGGAATGATCGCGTTCGGCGTGCTGGCCAGGCGCCGCATCGTTGCGTAGCCGGCCAGCGTGGCCTCGTGGCTGTGCAGGATCGGGAACGCCCGGTCCTCCTCCATATTGGCGTAGAAGTGGCTGGCATCCGACGCCAGCACCATCCAGCCGCGCCGCGTCCAGACCCGCACCACTTGCAGGCCTTTCGAATGTCCGCCGACATGGTGCACCGACAATCCTGGCGCCAGCTCCTCTACGCCGTCGTGGAACACCACGCGCCCGGCGAACAGCTTGCGAAGGATGGCGACGACATCCTCCTCCTCGAACGGCCCGCGCAGGCCGGCGTGGCACATGCACCGGCCGGTGCAATACGCCATCTCGATATCCTGCAGATGGTAGCGGGCGTGCGGGAACAGATCGTAATTGCCGCAATGGTCGTAGTGCATGTGCGACAGGATCACGTCCCGCACGTCGGCCGGCTCCACGCCGATCGCCTTCAATCCGACGGCAGGAGAACGCAGGAACTGCCGCGCCCGCTTCTCCCCCATCGCCGCGTCGAAGCCGGTATCGAACACGAAGGTTCCGTTGTCGCCCTTGATCGCCCACACGAAGTAATCCAGCGGCATCGGCCCGTCATGCGGATCGCCGCCGATGAAGTTGTTCGCCCGCCGCGCGTTGGGATTGTGCGCGTAGCGCACGGCGTAAACCTCGTACGGCGATTGCGCGTCCATGTGGTCACGCCTTCCACTTTGCCGCGGCGACGGCGATGTCGGTGGGGTACACCGTGACCGGCCGGCTGTTCTGCCACTGCACCATCACCATCTCGGCCCCCACACGCCGCCCGTTCACGTCGTATTGCAGGTGGTGGCCGGGAAAGAACAGCGCCGGACCCGTCGTCATGTTCAGCGCATGGATTGCCGCATTCACCTTCTCCCGATTGGCGACGCCCGCCTGCTCGAGCGCCTCCTTTAGGATCATCACGTGCGCGTAGGCGAAGATCGAGTCATGGCCGAACCACGGCTCCCCGGTGCGCTTGACGAAGCGCTTCGACACGTCCTCCACCGCCTTGCCGGGCCAATTGGCCAGCCCGACCAGCATGCCTTCCAGCTCATCCGCGCCGGTGTTCTTGAGCAATTCGGGCACCGCCCAGTGCCCGCCATTGCCGATCAACGGCAACTTGCGCGGCGGCATGCCGAATTCGCTGAAATCGTCCAGCAGCAGCTTGTCGTCCGGCACGTTGGTGGAGGTCAGCAGCACGAAATCGGGACGCGCGCTGCGCACCGGCTGCACCAGCGTGGTCGCATCCGCCAGCGGCGGCGTATAGATTTCGTTGATGACCGCGATGAGTTTCTCGTCCTTCAGCACATGATCGGTGATCGGCTGGCGGAAGCTGACCGAGGCGGCGGTGTTGTCGCCGATCATCGCCACCTTGGTGGGCCGCTTGCCGGTGCTCTTCTGCGCCAGGTTCATGATGAGCGGCACGGTGTCCTCGGCCTGCTGGTTGGCCGTCGGCGAGGACTGGAACACGTATTTGTAGCCACGCCCGGTGATCAGGTCGGAGTAGGACAACGTGAGCCACGGCAGGTGCGCGCGCTCGGTCACCTCGGTGGCGGCGAGCGTAAAGGTGGACAGCCAGCAGCCGAAGCCGCCGACCAGGTCGGGGTTTTGCGCCAACATGCGTTGCGCCGCGTCCTTCGCCTTTTCCGCCGTGTCCTGCGTGTCGAACTCGAGCAGTTTCAGCTTGGCACCGCCCATCGACTTGATGCCGCCGGCCCTGTTCACGTCATCGACTGCCATCTCGGCGCCCATCTTCTCCAGGATGCCTTCTCGCGCCCAGGGGCCGGACAGCGGCACCAGCATGGCGATCTCGACTTCCTTCGGCTGCGCGCGCAGCCGGCGCGGCGTCAGCACCGCGGCGCCGCCGGCGAGGCCGAGGCCAAGCGCGGTGCGGCGGCCGATCGAGGATGTGTGCGTCATGTAACGTTCTCCCTGTGCTTCGTTCATCCTACGCGCCGGTCAGCCCAAGATAGGAGCGGCGGACCCGGTCGTCAGCGAGCAATGTCTCATATGGTCCGTCCAGCACCACGTGCCCGGTTTCCAGCACATAGCCGTGGTCGGACAGTTCCAGCGCCTCGGCGACGCGTTGTTCGACCAGCAGGATGGTGACGCCGTCCTCGCGATGGATTTGCGAGATGCGTTCGAAGATCATGTCGGCGACCGCGGGTGCCAGGCCCATCGAAGGCTCATCCAGCATCAGCAATTTCGGCGCCGAAGCCAGCCCGCGCCCGACCGCCACCATCTGCTGTTCGCCGCCCGAGAGCGTGCCGGCGAGCTGGTACGCGCGTTCGTGCAGGATGGGGAACAGCGCGTGGATGCGCTCCAGCGTATGCCGCCACTGGGCGCGGCCGGTCTTGGTGTAAGCGCCCATCTCCAGGTTCTCGCGCACCGTCAGCGTCTTGAACACCTGGCGGCCTTCCGGGACATGCGCGATGCCGAGATGCGCGCGTTCCGACGGGGCGCGGGCGCGCAGGTCGATCCCGCGGAAGCTGATGCTGCCTTGCAGCGGCGGAACGATGCCGCAGATGGCCTTGAACAGCGTGGACTTGCCGGCGCCGTTCGGCCCAACCACGGTGACGAACTGGCCTTCCGCAACAGTCAGCGACACGTCGGTGAGTGCGCGCAACCCCCCATAGGCGACCGACAGGTTGCGAACCTCAAGCATGGGATTGACTCCCGCTCCCCCCAGCCATCTCCCACAAGGAGAGGGGGAGGACCTGGCCGGAGAGCAACCTACGCATTCTGCCTCGCCAGCCATTTCTTCCCCAGATACGCCTCGATCACCGAGCGGTTCTCCACCACCTCGCGCGGCAGGCCGCTCGCCAGCACCCGGCCGTGGTCCAGCACCAGGAACCGATCGGCGATCCGCATCATGGCATGCATGGTGTGTTCGATGATCACCACCGTCACGCCGTCATCGCGCAGCCGGGCCAGCACGTCCAGCACCTCGTCGCACTCGTCGCGGCCGAGTCCGGCCAGCGTCTCGTCCAACAGCAGCAGCCGAGGGCGCCCGGCCAGTCCCCGCGCCAGTTCCATCAGCCGCAACTGTTTGTTGCTGAGTTGCCCGGCCAGCGTGCCGGCCTGGCGGTACAGCCCGACGCGCGCGAGCGCGCCGACCGCCGCGTCCACCGCCGTGTGGTCGGGCAGGCCGGCGCCATAGGCACCGACAATCACGTTGTCCAGCAGCGGCAGCCTGGGAAAGCTCCGCACCACCTGGAAGGTGCGGGCGACGCCCATGCGGCAAACCTGGTGCACCTTGCGGCCCAGCATCGACTGGCCCGCCAGGGTCGCGCTGCCCGCATCGGCTGCCAGCACGCCGTTCAGCACGTTGAACAGCGTGGTCTTGCCGGCGCCGTTGGGGCCGATGATGCCCAGGATCTCGCCTTCGGCAACGGAAAAGCTCACCTCGCTGACGGCGCGCAAGCCGCCGAACGAGCGCGACAGGCCGGCCACTTCCAGCAACGGACCGGCACTGCGCGCGGCGCTCGGGCGCGGCGCCGGGGTCGCGGCGACCAGCGGGGCGGGCGGCGGCAGGGCGCGGCGGAACCAGCGGTCGCGGATGGTCCAGTACAATCCCTCCGGCGCCGCCAGCATGATGACGACGATCGCCCCGCCGTACACCACGCCCTGGATGCCGGGCAGGTAATTGCCCAGCGTGGCGTTCAATGATTCGGCCAGGGGCACCAGGATCGCGGCGCCGATGATCGGCCCCCACACCGTGGCCACGCCGCCGAACAGCGTCACCACCACCGCCTGGGCAGAAACCAGCATGCCGAACACCGAGTCCGGCGTGACCACCAGCAGCACGCAGGCATACAATCCCCCCGCCGCCGCGGCGATCATGCCGGACACCACCAGGGCGCGCATTTTCCACAGGCGGGAATTGAGGCCCGCGGCCTCCGCGGCGAGTTCGTTCTGGCGGATCGCCAGCAAGGCGAGGCCGAAGCGGGAGTTCTCCACCAGCATGCAGGCCAGTGTTCCGGCGATCAGCAATCCGATCGCCGTCACGGTGTACCAATGCGGATCGGTGAACGCGAGATACGCCACCGGGTGGGCGCGGTGCATCGGCAGCGACATTTCCTGGAAGCCGAGATATTGTAGCACGTAGAGAATCGCGAGCGGATAGGCGAGCATCGCCAGTGCGAAATAGTGCCCGCGCAGGCGGAAGGTGGGCAGCCCGATCAGCACCGCCGCGACCGCGGCCACCAGCATGCCGAGCGGAATGCCCAGCCAGGGCGTCAGATCCCCATAGATCAGCGCAAGCGTCACGGTGTAGGCGCCGATGCCGAAGAACGACGCATGGCCGAACGAAACCTGGCCGCCATATCCTGACAGAATGTTCCACGACACGCCGAACACCGCCCAGATCGGCACCATGGTGAGAATGAGCTGGTAGTAGCTGTTGCTGACGAACGCCGAAACGGCGAGATACGCCGCCGCGATCGCCGCCAGCGCGATCAGGTCGCGTCGCAGCCTGGGGCCTGCACCCTGCCTCATCGCGGAACCCTCACGCGCGTTCCGCCGAGCGACCGAACAGGCCTTGCGGGCGCAGCATGATGATGAGCAGAAACACCACGAAGATGGCGGCGTTCTGCAATTGCGGCGGCAGCACGAGGGCCGAACATTGCTGCACGAAGCCGACCGTCAGTCCGCCCCAGAAGGCGCCGAGGATGCTGCCCATGCCGCCGAGCACGACGCCGGAATACATGATGATGACGTAGTCGAAACCGACGAACGGGCCGAACGAAAGGTAGGTCGCCATCAGTCCGCCGGCGATGGCGGTGATGCCGCTGCCGATGCCGAAGGCAATCCGGTACGCGCGATCGACGTTGATGCCCATATAGGTGGCGGCCGTCGGATTGTCCGCCGCCGCGCGCAGCGCCTTGCCCAGCCGCGTGTATTCCATCAGCAGGTACAGCGCGATCGCGACGATGATGGCGATGGCGCAGGCGACCAGCCGTGCCTTGTTGAGGAACACCGTGGCGTCGCCATAGATCGGCCCGATCTCGAAGGCGCGCGAGGCCAGCGGCGTGCGCACGGTTTGCGGCGTGGAACCGAACAGGATCAGGCCGCCGTTCTGCAGGATGAGCGAAATGCCCAGCGTGATGACGAGCTGGCCGAAATGGCCTTCGTCCAATGTGCCGGCGGTGCGCAGGCCCGACACCCGGCTGATGAGGAACTTGTGCAGCAGCGCGCCGCCGGCGAACATGATCGGGCCGGCGCAGATCGCGCCGACAAACGGCCCGACATAGGGGCCGAGGAACGCCAGCACGCCGCCGCCGGTAACCAGGTAAAGGCTGGTGAACATGCCCAGCATCAGCAGCTCGCCCTGGGCGAAATTGACGATCTTCATGACGCCGAAGATCAGCCCGAGTCCGATGCACATCAGGCCGTAGATGCAGCCGATGGTGATGCCCGCGGCGAGCGCGTTCAGCACGTTCTCGATGAGAACTTCCAGGTCCACCGGCTGCCGTTCGCCTCCCTTTTGCGTCATGGCCGGATCAGGCCTGGCCGTGACGTGGCGGCAGTCATACTGGTTCGGCGCCGTTGCCTCAAGCGAGCCGTTGCGGCTTCGGCCGGGCGCGGCATTGGCGTATAGCGGCGGGATGCCGCATGTCCCGGTGCCCCCGGATGCTTCGCCGGCGTTGCAGCGCTACGTCGCGCTGCTGCTGCGCTGGAATCGCGCGATCAATCTGGTCGGTGCGCGCGACCTTCCCGCGCTTTGGACGCGCCACATCGCGGACAGCCTGCAATTGGGCGCGCTGTGGAACAAGCCGCCCAAACGCGCGATCGATCTGGGTTCGGGCGCCGGATTTCCCGGTCTGGTGCTGGCGATCCACTACGGCATTCATTTCGATCTGCTCGAGCAGGACCAGGGGAAGGCGGCGTTTTTGCGGGAGGCGGCGCGGGTGACGGGGGCGCCGGTCACCGTGGTTGCGACGAAGATCGAGGATGCGGTGGTGCCGCGCGCGAAGCTGGTCACCGCGCGCGGCCTGGCGCCGCTGTCGCGGCTTTTGGGTTATGCGGAAAATCTGCTGACGCCGGACGGCGAGTGCCTGTTCCTGAAAAGCCGTGGCGTCGAGTCGGAGATTGCCGAGGCCGCCAGGGCGTGGACGATGCGCATCGAGCAGCTCCCAAGCCGCACCGGCGGCAACGGCGTAATCCTGCGGGTGTCGGGGATCGCCCGGATGTGATGCGGCTGGGGCGGACAGCGTCCAGTCGCGGCCGGTTCGACAGACAAGCCTCACCCTGATACCAGCGATTCCGACAGACACGGCGCGGAGGCGGACGCAACGGCCATGAACGACCAGGTGACAGAGGATCCGCAGGCGATTCTGGATCGGCTGGAGCGACAGGCGGTCCGTTATGAGACCCCGTGCGGCGACGGCACCATGGTGTGGCACGTGTGGGATACCTCCGGCGGCACCGCGCCGGTGCTGGTGCTGTTCCATGGCGGCGCCGGATCATGGCGGCACTGGGCGCATAACATTCCCGTGCTGGCGCAACACTATCGCCTGTTGGTGCCCGACTTGCCGGGTCTCGGCGAATCCGCGTCGCCGTCCAATATCGATACGGCGGAGGCGATCGCCGAGGTGGTGGCCGCCGGCATCGACGCGGTGCTGGGGCGGGAAACCACGTATGACCTGGCTGGGTTTTCCTTCGGTGGCACCATGGCGAGCTGCGTCGCCGCGATTCACGGGGCGCGCGTGCGCTCGCTCACCATCGTCGGGTCGGGCGGCGTCGGGCCGTCCAACAGCGGGATCGAGCTGCTGAAGGTGCGGCATCTGCAAGGCCAGGAGCGGATGGAGGCCCATCGCACCAACCTCAACCGGCTGATGATCGCCGATCCGGCGAAGATCGACGCGCTGGCGCTGGCGATCCAGGACTGGAACACGATGCACTCGCGGGTGAAGACGCCGATCCTCTCGAGCAGTGGCGCGTTGTGGCGTGCGCTGGACAAGGTGCATGTGCCGATCAATGGCATCTGGGGCGACAAGGATGCGCCCGCCAACCCGCGTGCGGCGGAACGCGTCGCCGTCATGCGCGCGCGACGGCCGGACGCGGATGTGCGCATGATCCCGGGTGCCGGCCATTGGGTGGCGTATGAGGCGCCGGAACAGGTGAACGCCATGCTGCTGGAGATGCTGCGGCGGACCCGGCCATAAGGAGGAAGCGTGATGTCGAATGCCAGCGCGATCGAGCGCGGCCCCGGCGAGATGATGGGCAATGCCGGTCCGGGCATGCTGTCCGGGCTGCGCGTCATCGAGATTGCCGACGAGCGCGCGGAATATACCGGACTGCTGTTGGCCGGGCTCGGTGCGGAGGTGGTGAAGATCGAGCCGCCGGAAGGCAACGCGACCCGGCGCATCGGGCCGTTCCTGGAGGACCAGCCAGGGCCGGAGCGCTCGTTGTTCTTCTGGAACTACAACCGCGGCAAGCAGTCCGTCGTGCTGGACCTGCGGGAGTCGCCGGCGCGCGAAGGGCTGTTGCGATTGCTGCAAGGCGCCGACGTGCTGCTGGATTCCTCGTGCGGCGCGCTGAACCAGGTACTCGGCCTGGATCGCGCCGCGCTGAATGCGCGCTTTCCGGCGCTGGTGACCGCGCGCGTGACGCCGTTCGGCGATGACGGGCCGTGGGCCCGGTTCAAAGGCTCCGACCTGATCCATCTGGCGCTCGGCGGGGTGATGATGAACTGCGGCTACGATCCCGATCCAAAGCTGGAATACGACACGCCGCCGATCGCGCCGCAGGTCTGGCATGCCTACCATATCGCCGGCGAGCAACTTGCGACCGGCATCATCGCGGCGCTGATTCACCGGCAGCGCAGCGGCGAAGGCCAGGACGTTTCGGTGGCGGTGCACGAGGCGGTGGCGAAGAATCCCGAACTCGACATCATGCACTGGGTGATGCGGCGCGTGCCGTTGTGGCGGCTGACCAATCGGCACGCGGTGGAGACCCCGAATCATTCACCCAGCATCAGCCACACCAAGGACGGGCGCTGGTTCATTTCGCACGGCATGGGCGCACGCGACCTGAAGAACCTGGTGCCGCTGCTGGCGAAATACGGCATGCGGGCGGATCTGCAACCGCCGCCGCCGGACGCCGATTTGAAGGCGCGGCAGGTGCCCGGGTCGCAGGCGGGCGACGAGACGCGGGCACATATGCTCGACGTGGTGCAGCGCTTCATCCGTGCCTGGACCTATGCCGACATGCCGTGGCGCGAGGCGCAGGACGCCGGCCTGCTATGGGCACCGCTGCGCAAGCCGCACGAGAACGCGCTGGACGAACACTGGCTGCGCCGCAAGAGCTTCGCCGACGTGCCACATCCGGAACATGGCCGCAGCTTCCGCTATGCGACCAGCAAGTGGCTCAGCACGGCGACGAGTTGGCAGGTCGGCCGCCGAGCGCCCCTGCTGGGTGAGGACACCGAAACGGTGTTGGGCGCGGCGACGCGTCGGCCGGGCGTGCCGGCACAACCGCGCGGTCATGCGACCCCGCGTTTGTCGGCACTGCACGGCAAGCCGTTTCCCTTGCAGGGCGTGAAGATTCTTGATTTCGCCTGGTTCCTGGCGTCGGCCGGCGGCACACGCTTCCTCGCCGCGATGGGCGCGGAAAGCTTCAAGGTGGAATGGAAGGACAATCCCGACACGCGGCTGGCAGCGATGGCGCCGGTCGGCGGACGCGCGGCGCGCGATGCGGCGACCGGCCCGTTGCCAGGCGTCAAGGACCACAACATGGGCGGGCAGTTCAACAACAAGAACGCCGGCAAGCGTGGCATATCGCTGAACATCCGCCATCCGAAGGGCTTGCAGATCGCCAAGGACCTGGTGCGCATCTGCGATGTCGTGGCCGAGGGATTTTCGCCCGGCGTGCTGCAACGGCTCGGGCTGGGCTACGACGTGCTGAAGTCGATACGCCCGGACATCATCTATATCCAGCAGTCCGGCATGGGTTCGCACGGGCTGTACGGCCGAATGCGCACGGTCGGTCCGGTGGCCGCGGCGTTCGCGGGGCAGGGTGACATGTCGGGGCTGCCGGACCCGGCGATGCCGGTCGGCTGGGGCTATTCATACCTCGACTGGATGGGTGCCTATGGCTACGCGCTGGCACTTCTCGGCGCGCTGCATTACCGCGAACGCACGGGCCAGGGGCAGTGGATCGACGCCTCGCAGTGCGAGTCGGGATTGTTCCTGACCGGAACGACGATTCTTGACTGGTCGGCGAACGACCGGGTGTGGCGGCGGTACGGCAACCGCTCGCCCTATAAGCCGGCGGCGCCGCATGGCGCATATCGATGTTCGGGCACGGATCGCTGGATCGCCATCGCCTGCTTCACGGATGCGGAGTGGCGGGCGCTGGCGCACGCGGCGGACCAGGGGGCGTGGTTGGTGGATCGGCGCTTCGCGACATTGGCCGATCGGCTGGTGCATCAGGATGCGCTGGATGCGGCAGTGCAATCCTGGACGGCATCGCACGAACCGTTCGAACTGATGAACCGCCTGCAGCGCGCCGGCGTGCCAGCCGGTGCGTGCCAGACCGCGGAAGACCGCTGCGATCGCGACCCGCAACTGCGCCACCTGAAATGGCTGACGGAAGTTACCGGCAGCAAGATAGGCACCTGGCCGGTCTATGAACTGCCGATGAAGTTCGACCGCACGCCGGCCTATATCGGCGGCCCGATCGATCGTGGCGCACCATGCTACGGCGAAGACAACGAATGGCTGCTGACCAACCTGTTGGGCATGACGGCCTCGGATGTCGAAAAGCTCGCGGAGGAGGGCATCATTTGAACGATCCCGGTGATCCGGAGAGCAGTCTCGCCGTCATCCGTGCCGGCGACGTGACGTTGCCGCGGCGCGTGCCGGCGTGAGCCATGACGGTAAAGGTCGATCACCCGATGGTGCTGCTCTCCAACAACGAAGGCACGCTCGGCGTGCCCACCACGGCGCAGATGCTCTCGGAAGGCGCGCACGCGCTGGATGCGATCGAGGCCGGCATCCGGTTGATCGAGGCGGATCCATCGGTGCGCACGGTCGGCCGCGGCGGCTGGCCGAACCTGCTGTGCCAGATGGAGCTGGACGCCTGCCTGATGGACGGCACCACGCTGCGCAGCGGTGCGGTCGGTGCGCTGCAAGGCTTCCTTCATCCGGTCAGCGTCGCGCGCGAGATCATGCGCCGGCTGCCGCACGAATTGCTGGTGGGCGAGGGCGCCGCGCGCTTTGCCCGCGAGATCGGCGCCGAGGCAGCGGACAATCTGATCGAGGATTCCCGCGCCGCCTGGCAGGCGTGGTTCGACAACGAACTCACGCCGGAACAAAAGCGCGCGTGGCCAGACGTGGAACTGGCGCCGCTGTGCCGCCACGCGATCGATCCGGAGGTGGGGCGCGACACCACGGTGTTTCTCGCGCAGGACTTGCACGGTGATATCTGTTGCGGCACCAGCACATCCGGCTGGGGCTGGAAATACCCCGGCCGGCTCGGCGACAGTCCGATCGTCGGTGCCGGCTGCTATGCCGACACGCGCTACGGCGCGGCGGCCTGCACCGGTGCCGGCGAAATGACCATCCGCTGCGGTACTGCCCGGTCGGTCGTGCTCTACATGAAGCGCGGCGCCAGCGTGGCCGCTGCGGCGCTCGAGGCCGCCGAGGACATGCGCGCGTTGCAAGGCGGCTTGCTCAGCCGCGTGACGATCCACGCCATCGATGCGCGCGGCAACCACAAGGTCGTCGCGGTGAACGGCGCCGGCGACAACACCTATTGGCGGTGGGACGGGCAGGGCGCGCCGCGGTCGTTGCGCGCCGAACCGGTGGCGGTTCACCGCGGCGACATCAGGCCGAGCGCCACGACCCGCTATGCCTATGGGCGCTGACGCGCCGCATCGCGACCGCGACGTTATCGCAGCGGTGCGACGTCCAGCCGCACCACCAGGCCCTCCAGTTCCGGCCGCGGTGGCGGGTAGCGGCGCATGACGTCCGGGTCGTGTCCCGGCACGATGTGCTGCGGGCTCGGCGCGTGGGCGCGCAACGTATCGAACGCCTCCAGCATGTCGCCGACATGCAGCACGGTCGTGTATGGCCGGCCGGTTTCCATGTGCTCGTAGTAGTGCGTCACGTCGGACGCCAGAACGACGACGCCGCGCGCGGTGTTCACTTTGACGAATTGCAGCCCGGCGGAGTGCCCGCCGGTCGGCACCACGCTGATCCCGGGCAGCACCTCGGCCGGACCGTTATAATGAACCACCCGGCCGTCGAAATTCAGCCGCACGACGCCGCAAACGTCGTCCGGCTCGAAGCTCTTCGCCAACTGGCGGTGTTTCATGTAGCGGCCCACAGCATAGTGGATTTCCGGTTCCTGCAAATGGAACCGTGCCTGCGGAAACTGGTGAAAATTCCCGACATGGTCGTAATGCATGTGGGTCAGGATGACGTCGCGCACCGCAGCGGCATCCACTCCGACGAGGGACAGGGCATCGATCGGGTCGCGCGTCAGCTTGCGGCCGCGTTTGGCGCCGCTCTCGGCGGTGAAGCCGATATCGATCACCACGGCGCGGTCGGCATTCTTCGCCACCCAGACGAAATAGTCCATCGGCATCGGTCCGTCATGCGGATCGCCGCCGATGAAGTGCTCCGTGCGGCGCGCCTCGCGCGTAGCGTAGCGGATGGCGAAGACTTCATAGTCCGCTGTCATTGTCAGGCCTCCACGCGCGCTTCATGCAGATCCGGCATCACCTGCCTGGTGAACAGGTCGATTGAATGCAGTGCCTCATCCGCGGCGATGTCGCCGAAGGCGAAGCGGTTGAGCAAATAGTTGAGGCCGCCGTCGTCGATCGTGCGTTGCAGGAAATCGCGCACCTTTTCTGGCTTGCCGGCGACGGCGCGGCCTTCGGCTTCGGCTGCCTCGAAGGTTTCGGGGAACATCGCGTTCGGGTTGGGCAATTGCATGTTGTGCTTGCGCCACAGCTTCAGGAAGCTGTCGCGCCACTTGCCATAGCCGCGCCGCGCCACGTCCAGCGCCTCGCGTTCGGTGTCGGCCACAACGACGTGGCGGCCGACGCCCATCAGCGGCACGTCTTGCGGCGCATTGCCGGCTTCCGCCCATTCGGCGCGATAGCGGTCGGTCAGCGGTCGCATCCTTGGGCCCGCGACGTTGCCCACGACGTTGACGCGATGCTGTACCGCCCACGGCACGGCATCCAGCCGGCCGATGCCGTACCACAGCGGCGGATGCGGCTTCTGGTAGGGTTCCATTTCCATCGGCACGTCGCGATATTGGTAGTATTTGCCTTGGAAGGTCAGCTCCTTGCAGGCCATGCCGCGCAGGATGATCTCCAGCGCTTCCTGGTACATCGCGGGCGTTTGCGCCGGATCGAGACCGTAATAGCGCAGCTCGATCGGCGAGATGCCGCGGCCGACGCCGAGCAGTAGCCGGCCACGGCTCATCTGGTCGAGCATGCAAAGTTCTTCGAGAAGTTTCAGTGGATGATAGAGCGGCAGCAGATACACCAGCGCGCCGAAGCGCAGTTGCGTGGTGCGCTGCGCGATCGCCGCCAGCCAGACACCGGGCGAGGGCGCCACGCCCAGCGGCGTCGCGTGATGCTCGGCGACATGATAGCCGTAGAATCCGGCGCGGTCATAGGCTTCGACCAGCCGCATGCGGTCGGCGAAGAATTCATCGAGCGGCCCGGGGCCGCGATCCATGTGGTCGAACACGCCGAGCCGCATCGTTTCCCCCTTCGCCCCGGTTGTGGCCGTGCGGCACAAGCGCGCCGGCGGCGGTTCGGCCAGCGCGCTACACGCGCTCGATCAGCGCCGCGATGCCCTGGCCGACGCCGATGCACATGGTGGCGATGGCGCGCTTGCCGCCGCTCGTCTCCAGCGCGTTCACCGCGGTCAAAGCAAGCCGCGCGCCGGACATGCCCAGCGGGTGCCCCAGTGCGATCGCACCGCCATGCGGGTTCACATGCTCGGCATCGTCGGGCAGGCCGAGCTGGCGCATCACCGCCAGGCCCTGTGCGGCAAAAGCCTCGTTGAGCTCGATGATATCGACGTCGCCGATCGACAGGCCGGTCTTCTCCAGCAGCTTCCGCACGGCGGGCGCCGGGCCGATGCCCATGATGCGCGGCGGCACGCCGGCGGTCGCCATTGCCACCACGCGGGCGCGCGGCGTCAACCCGTGCCGGCGCACGGCGTCCTCCGAGGCGATGATCAGTGCCGCGGCGCCGTCGTTCACGCCCGAGGCGTTGCCGGCGGTGACGGTGCCGGGCTCGCGGAACGGCGTGCGCAGCTTGGCGAGGCCCTCTAGCGTGGTGTCGGCGCGGGGGTGCTCGTCCTTGTCCACCACGGTGTCGCCCTTGCGGCCCTTGATGGTGACCGGCGCGATCTCCCGCGCGAAGAACCCGTCGGCCTGTGCCTTGGCGGCGCGCATCTGGCTGCGGTATGCGAACTTGTCCTGGTCCTGCCGGGAGATCTGGAATTCCTCGGCGACGTTCTCGCCGGTTTCCGGCATCGCGTCGGTGCCGTAGATCTTCTGCATCTGCTGGTTGACGAAACGCCAGCCGATCGTCGTGTCGTAGATCTCGTTGCTGCGCGAGAACGCTTCGGTCGCCTTGCCCATGACGAACGGCGCCCGGGTCATGCTTTCCACGCCGCCGGCCAGCATCAGTTCGGCCTCGCCGCAGCGGATGGCGCGGGCCGCGGTGCCCACGGCGTCGAGGCCCGAACCGCACAGGCGGTTGATGGTGGCGCCGGACACGCTGGCGGGCAGGCCGGACAGCAACACCGCCATGCGCGCGACGTTGCGGTTGTCCTCGCCAGCCTGGTTGGCGCAGCCGAGGATGCAATCATCCAGTGCTGCCCAGTCGATTTGCGTGTTGCGTTGCATCAGCACCCGGATCGGGTGCGCGGCGAGGTCATCGGTGCGCACGTCGCGCAGCGCGCCGGCATAGCGGCCGATGGGGGTGCGGGCGAAGTCGCAGATATACGCGTCGGTCATGGTGCGTTTTCTCCCGGGTTCGGGCGGCGTGGCGTTGGCGACGGTGTAGCGCCGACGCGGAACCGGGGGAAGGCCGCGTCCGGCGACGATTACCGGTGCAACGCCTGGCGGACGGTGTCGGCCCCACCGGTGCGCGTGCCGGTGTCCTGCGCCGATTATTTCTCTGGACCCGCGCGCGCAGGCCAACCAGGGCCGCACCCATGTGGCCGGGCTTACTCAGCCTCTGGCGCATGGTCGGGCCAGCCTGGCCGCCGCCGTGCGAGGGAGACGGCGGAAGCCTAGCGATTTCGCCGGCCGGGTCACGCTATAGTGCCCGCATGGACCGCGATACCGCCATCATCCGGCTGAAAGCGCACGAGGTCGAATTGCACCGCCCCCGGCGTTCAGCATCTTTGGCTGTTCGGTTCCACCGCCCGCGGGGACGCGCGCCCGGATTCAGACATCGACCTTTTTTGACCATGAATGGGGCAAACTGAGCCTGTTCGATATCAGGGGGTGCAGGAAGTCGCAGCCCGCATTCCTGGGTGCGACACCGATGTCATGACCCGCGGCAGCTTGCACCCCGTCTTGCTGGATCGTATCGAAACTTCCGCCCTCCTGGTGTTTTGATGATCTCTCCGTCACCCGAACCACGACTGAAGGATATTGTCGAAGCGATTGGCTACATTCGGTCGGACATGGAGAGTACCACTCTGGAATCCTTCGCAGGCGACCGCCGGAAGCGCTGGCGGGTCGAGCGAGGTCTGGAGACCGCTCCGGACGCATGATGGTGACGCAGGCGAGCATTGGCGCATATTTCGAAGTCGAGCTTCGTTCCATGGCGACAGTCCGTATACCCCGGTCTCCGCGGTCCGGGCGGCGGCTGTTCGTCGCCGGCAGGGCTGTGGCGAGGCCGACGCTGCGGACTCCCTTCAGCGTCGATGCGTGTTCCGCGGGACGCCCATGACCCGGGGTTCGTGGTGCGGGCAATCGCCGGAATCCCGACCAGGCGGCCCGCGATTGCCAATGAGGTCCGAATCCTGCCAGCGACACTTCTGAGGGCGCGATAGAAGGGCACCCACCAGAGCGTCTAACGGGAAGCCGATGCGTGTTCGCGAGGATCCGAAGTCGTCTCTGGACCGGGAGTATCAGGCCGATGTCAGAACCTGTCATGACTAAATGCTATGGCACCGTCAGCGCGGGCCAGCGGAAAGAAATGAGTGGCCTTGAGTTTGTTCAAGGTCTTGCTAACGGAACTCTTCCCCTCAATACAATCGCGCGGACACTCGGTTACGATGTGACGGAGGCGGCGAACGGACGCGTCGTCATAGTCGCGGAGCCCAACGACACCCTGCTCAACCCGGCTGGCACGGTGCATGGCGGTTTCTCCGCGACGCTGCTCGATAGCTGTATGGGCCTCGCCATCCAGTCGACTCTGGAGAAAGGCATCAGCCAGACGACGCTGGAGTTCAAAATTTCGCTTGTGCGGCCGATCACAACCGAGACTGGGACGATCAAGGCGGAAGGCGTCGTGTTGGGCAGGGGGCGGCGCATTGGTACCGCTGAAGGGCGGATCACGGATCGCAACGGGCGCTTGCTGGCCCATGGCACAACGACCTGTCTGATCTTCGAAAACTGACGCGGTAGTCTGCAATGGAAAGCCCAACACAATCGGAATGCACTTGGGGTGCGATCTACGGTCTGGTCGCCGTATGCATCTGGGGTGGATTCATTGTCGTATCCGACCTGGGTGTGCGGACGAGCCTGACGCCCTGGGATGTTGCCGCCATACGTCTCGCGGTGGCGGGCGTTCTCCTGTTGCCATATCTGGCGAAAAAGTTTGGCGCTGGCCTCAATCGTCCTGAAGGAACCGTTCGTAAGCGGGAGCCCTCCGCCTCACCGGAAAGGCAAGGAAACAGAATCGTTGAGCTCACGATCTGATAGCGACCCATACTCGTTTCATTATTCTTAGATAATGCAACTGAGACCGCCAGTGCCGCTTCCGTCGGAGCAACCGCGCTTCCGAACGCCGGATCCCCGCCTACCGCAATCTATAAACTGACCCATCACCGGCGAATGGCCAGGCCATCCCCTCCCCGAGCCAGGCCCAGGGAGGGGATTCGGATGGGCGATTAACTATGCCAGCGGAACTCCTGCGCCTTCCGCTGCGAGCCCTGGCTGAGCTTGACATTGACCAGCGCGGGCCCGTCGAACTTCATCGCCTCATCCAGCGCGCCGCGCAGGTCCTTCGGGTCCTCGACATAGATGCCCTTGCCGCCGAAGGCCGCCATCATCAGGTCGTAGCGGGCGCCCCAGATCAGCGAGTTCGGCCGCATGTTCAGCATCGGGTTATGCGGGATTTCCGGCATACCCGGCCCGATGCCGCCATTGTTGAACACCACGATCTTGGCCGGCATTCCGTAACGGCATAGCGTCTCCATCTCCATGCCGGAGAAGCCGATCGCCGAGTCGCCCGAGACATGCACGACCGGCCGGTCCGGATGCACGACGCAGGCGGCGATGACGATGCCCAGGCCCACGCCCATCGTGCCATAACTGCCGGCGTCCAACCGCGAGCGCGGCAGAAAATTCGGCAACTGGGTGCGGCCGATGTCCATCGTGCCCGCGCCCTCGCTGCAGATGATCGCGTTTTTCGGCGTCCAGGCCGCGACGTCCCGCAACAGCCGGTAGTAACCGCCCGGCGCCGAGTCGTCGGCGATCTGCGGTGCGATCATCGCCGCGTTCTCGGCCGACTTCTTGGTGATCGCCGCGCGCCACGGCGTCTCCTTCGGGTAGAACCATTGACGCTGGGTCAGGCCCTGATTGAGCTGCCCGACGATCGCCTTGCCGTCGCCGACCAGCGCGACCTCGGCCGGCTTGTTCTGGTGCATCGCCTCCGCCTCGATGTCGAGCTGGATGACCCGCACGTCCTTGTTGTAGCGCGGCGGCAGGCCGAAATGCATGATCCAGTTGAAGCGCGCGCCCATCAGGAAGACGACATCGGCGTTCTGCAGCGCGAGGCTGCGCGCCGCGCCGACCGACAGCGGATGGTCGTCGGGCATGACGCCCTTGCCCATCGGCGAGGCCAGGAACGGCACTTGCGTGCGCTCGATGAACGCGCGCACCTCGTCCTCGGCGTGCGAGTAGGCCATGCCCTTGCCGATGATCACCAGCGGCCGTTCGGCCGATTGCAGCACGTCCAGCGCCTGCTCGATATACGCCGGCATCGTCTGGATGCGCGGCGGTTCCGGGCATTTCGCGACCTGCATCGCCTTGTCCACGTCGCACCCGCCGGTGATGATATCGTCGGGAATGTCGAGATACGCGGCACCGGGCCGCCCGTAGATCGATTGTCTGACCGCCATCTCCACATAGAACGGGATGCGGTGAACATGCTCTATGCCGTGCGCCCATTTGCACAGCGGCGTCGCGGCCAACACCTGGCGCTCCTCCTGGAAGGCGCCCATGCCGTTGCGGTAGGTCTCCGATGCGCCGCCGATCAATAGCATCGGCCAGCAATTCTGCTGCGCGTTCGCCAGTCCGGCGAGGCCGTGGATGACGCCGGGGCCGGTCACGGTGATGCACGAGCCCGGGCGGCCGGTCAGGTAGCCGACCGCACCGGCGGCATAGGACGCGGTTTGCTCGTTGCGCATGCCGATATAGGGAAGGCCGACCTTTTGCGCTGCCTCGGCGAGCGGACCGACCGGGAACCCGACCACGCCGAACATGAATTGCACGCCTTGTTCCTTGAGGCTTTTCGCCAGCAAGTCGGCACCTTTGATCTCAGCCATGTTTCCTCCTGTCGTTGGGCAACTGCGATTGGGCCCGGTTACGAAAAAATCCGAACGGCGGTCACCTTACGCATATTTGGCGCCGCGGCAAATGGAGGTGTCCCCGGCGGGATCTCGTTGCGCCGCCGCCATCAGTCATCGCGGCGCGCCAGAGCCGGCCGGGTCGTCACGCGGCGTCGCGCCGAACGCATGTCCGGGTAGCCGGCGCCGGGCGGCCACGGATCGAATACCGCACCGCCAACTCAACATGGAACGGACTCCGGCCGCCGTGGCGCGCGCATTTCCGCCGAACCCGTGCCATTGTTTGATCTGGATCAAAGCCGCCGCGCGGTCGGGCTTCGTAACCTCTCCGGATCGCATCGTTTTGGGAGGTCCCATGAGCCAAACGCAATCAGCCCTCGCCAACCCCGGCCTGCTTGGACGCGTGCTCGATTGGGTGCGGGCGCGGTGCGGGGCAGGCGATGAACTCGCCACGTTGTCGCGCGACGAGATCCGGGATCTGGCCAGCGACCTGGCGCTCGGGGAGGACGATCTTCTGGCGCTGTCGTCGAACCTGGCCGACAACACCGTGCTGATGGAGGGCATGATGCGTGCCCGCGGCTTCGAGCCAGCGCAGGTGCGGCGGTCCTTCGGGACGATGATGCGCGATGTGGAGCGTGTTTGCTCCCGCTGCCGGGCGACCGGCAGGTGTCGCCGCGAACTGGAGGCTGGCACGGCGGCGGAGCATGCCGGCGAATATTGCCCGAACGCCGGCACGTTCAACGACATGATCAAGGACGCAACGGTGCGGTAGTGCGCGGCGACGACGGGGAGCCGAATCTAACGGGCAGGATCCGGCCGGCCGGCACGATGGTACGGATGGCCGGCAGCAATCGACCGCGCGCGATACAATTGCTCCGCCAGCATGGCGCGCACCAGCAGGTGCGGCCAGGTCAATGCGCCCAGCGACAGCACGTAGTCGGCGCGGGCGATCGCCGCTGCATCCAGTCCCTCGGCGCCGCCGACGAGGAAGCACAGCTTGCGGCCCGATCCCAGCCAGCGTTCCAGCAGGGTCGCGAGGCGCGCACTGTCCGGCGCCTCGCCGCTGCTGTCGAGCGCCACCGCAAAGGCCGCTTCCGGCAGTGCCGCCAGCAGTGCGGCGGCCTCGCGGCGCTTGATCTCGGTCGGAGTGCCGTGCGCCTCGGGAATTTCGGTGAGCGCGAGCGCCGGCCGCAACCGCGCCTGGTAGCGCGCGAACAGCGTGGCCTCCGGGCCTTCGCGCTGCCGGCCCACGGCGATCAGGCGCATCATCGCGTTGCCTCGCAGCCGGCGGATTGGCAACTCTGCCCCAGGATGGCAAAGCATGCGTTACGCGGCGGGGAAGGGGTAGGCATGGACCGGCCCACGCGGCAAGGAAGGTTCGAAGCCGGCGATGCCGCGCCGGCGATCCGGTAACGCATCCCGCCGATCGCAGCTTCCTCAAACAAACCGTGCGGGACTGGCTCGCCCGGCAGAAGACAGGGGAACGACCATGGTTGTGATCACCACCACCAATCCGCCGGCAGTGCGCGCGCCGACCGGTTATTCGCATGGCATCCTTGTGGAAGGTGCCATGCGCCGGCTGATCGTCTCCGGTCAGGTCGGTCTGGCCGCCGATGGCGGCGTGCCGGCCACCGGTGAGGGGCAGATCGCCCAGGCTTTCGCCAATCTGCGCGCCGTGCTCGACGCGAACGGCATGGCTATCACCAACGTGGTGAAGACCACGACGTTCCTCACCGACCGGGCTTTGCTGCCGGCGTTCCGCGCGGCGCGCGGCGCGGTGTTCGCCGACCATGCGCCGGCTTCCACATTGCTGTTCGTTGCCGGCCTCGCCGATCCGCGTTTCATGGTGGAGATCGAGGCGGAGGCGGTGGCGTGACGGCTCCCTGATCGGGCTGTGCCAGCGTCCGTCGCGTCGCCGGGGAGGACGGTTGCGCCGCCGTACAATTCGGCCGGTCCGAATTCCCTCCGCGGCCGGCGACCTTAAGCAGCCGGCGACCTTAAGCGGAGTGCCCAGGTGCGCTCGCCTTGTCGATCTGGGCGATGGCGTCGTTGTCCAGCTTGATCCGCGGCGCCCCCATGATCTCGCGCAACTGGTCGAGATTGGTTGCACTGGCGATCGGCGCCGTGATGCTCGGCCGGGCGATCATCCAGGCCAGCGCGACCTGCGCGGGCTTTGCGTTGCAGCGTTGGGCGACGTCGTCCAGCGCGGCCAGCACGCGCAGTCCGTCGTCGTTGAGGTATTTTGCCACGCGTGAGCCGCGCGTGCGGCCCTCGGCGTCAGCGGGCGAGCGATATTTGCCGGTGAGGAAGCCGCTGGCCAGGGAATAGAAGGGGATGACGCCGACCGTCTCCTTCAGGCAGAGATTTTCCAGTTCTCCTTCGTAGCCCTGGCGTTCCACCAGATTGTACTGCGGCTGCAGGCTCTGATAGCGCGGCAGGCCCTGCGCCGTGCTGATCCGCAACGATTCCGCCAGCCGCGCGGCGCTGAAATTGGACGCGCCGATCTCGCGGACCTTGCCTTGCCTGATCAGCTCGGCATAGGCCGACAGCGTCTCCTCGATCGGCGTGTCCGGATCGTCGCGGTGCGATTGGTACAGGTCGATATAATCGGTCTGCAGCCGGCGCAGCGACGCCTCGACCGCGTGCATCATGTAAGTGCGGGACAGGCCCTTCTTGCCGGGGCCCATCTCGATGCCGAGCTTGGTGGCGACGATGACCTTGCCGCGGTTGCCGCGCGCCTTCATCCAGTTGCCGAGGATGGTTTCCGACTCGCCACCCTGGTTGCCGGGATGAAAGCGCGAATAGACGTCGGCGCTATCGATGAAGTTGAAACCGGCGGCGACGAACGCATCAAGCAGGGCGAACGAGGTTTTCTCGTCGGCGGTCCAGCCGAACACGTTGCCGCCGAAGGCGAGCGGCGCGATTTGCAGCGATGATTGGCCAAGCCTGCGCTTTTCCATGCCGATGGGTCTCCAGAGCAATGTCGCGAAATCCTCTCCCGCGCGCTGCGCGAAAGAGGGCAGGGTGAGGGTGCCGCGTGCGCCCCGCTTCACCCTCGCCTAACCTGTCCGGCAAGCGCCGGAGAGGGATTACGCGGAAGCGCGCACCAGCCTGCCCGGCGTGGCGCCGGTGTACTCGCCGTTCTCGAACGTTGTCGCGCCCGAAACGAGCGTCGCGCGATAGCCGTCCACGCGCTGCACCAGCCGGCGGCCGTTCTTCGGCAGGTCGTAGCGTACTTCCGGTATGTGCAGCCGCAGCGCCTCATAGTCGATCACGTTCATGTCGGCTTTCTTCCCCGCCGCCAGGACGCCGCGATCGTGGAAGCCGAAGAAACCCGCGGTCTCGCTGGTCTGCCGCTTCACCACCAGCTCCAGCGGCAGTTTTTCCCCCCGCGTGCGGTCGCGCGCCCAGTGGATGAGCATCCAGCTCGGCACGCTGGCATCGACGATCGACGAGCAATGCGCGCCGCCGTCCGACAGGCCGAGGATCGTCGCGTCGTCCGTCAGCATGGTGCGGATGATGTCGTGATTGTCCTCGTTGTACCCGACGATCGGGAAGAACAGGAATTTCTCGGCGCCGCCGGCCAGGTAGTCGTAGGCGACCTCGTCCGGCGTGTGGTTGCCGCGCGCGGCGATCGCGGCGACGCTGTCGCGCGCCTCCGGTTCGTAGTTCGGCGGGTCGCTCATCGGGAACATGCGGTGCCAGCTTGTGGTGATGCGCTGGCGGAATTGCGACAGCCGGTGGATCAGCTCGGGCGACGGCGCTTCGCTGAGGATCCGCGCGCGCATCGCGGGGTCCTGCAGCCGCTTGATGCGCTCCTCCGCCGGCAGTTGCAGCAGCGCCTGGTAGCTCGGCCGGATGGAGAACGGGTTCAGCGCGGTGTCGATGCCCAGCAGCACGCCGACCGGGCGCCCGGCCACCTGCGCTGTCACCATCGCACCCTGCGCGCGCGCCTTGTGCACGCCATCCATCAGCCGCCGCCAACGCGCGGTGTCGGTCGGACGGTCGGTCAGCAGGAACCAGACCGGGCGGCCGGTGTCCTTGCCGAGTTTCGTCATCCATTCCAGCTCTTCGGTTTCGATGTCGAAGTCGCTGTTCACGCCGAACGCGCCGTAGCCCAGGCCCTTGAACGCGGAACCGATGCCGAGCAATTCCTGCACTTCCGAATAGCGGCCGGGCACCATCTCGCCGGTCGGCGTCTTGTGCGAATTGGTGCGCGACGTGGTGAAGCCGAACGCGCCGGCGCGCAGCCCTTGCGCCACCGCGCCGCGCATCGCCTCGATGTCGTCGGCGGTCGCTTTCTCGCGGTTGACCGCGCGCTCGCCCATCACATAGACGCGCAGCGGGTGATGCGGAATCTGCGCGGCGATATCGATCGCGCGCGGCATCTGGTCCAGCGCGTCAAGATATTCCGGGAAGGTCTCCCAGTTCCATTGCAGCCCGTCGGCCAGTGCGATGCCGGGGATTTCCTCCACCGCTTCCATCAGGCCGATCAGCGAGTCATGGTCGGCATGGCGCACCGGTGCGAAGCCGACGCCGCAATTGCCGAACAGGATCGTCGTCACGCCATGCCAGGACGAGGGTGCCAACACCGGGTCCCAGGTGGCCTGGCCATCGTAGTGGGTGTGCGCATCGACCCAGCCTGGCGTTACCAGCAATCCGTCCGCATCGATTTCGCGCCTGGCGGGGCCGGCCTTGCCGCCGACCTGGGCGATGCGATCGCCGTCGATGGCGACGTCGCCGGTGAAACGCGCCTGGCCGGTACCATCGACGATGGTTCCGCCACGGATGACCGTGTCGTGCATGGCTCTCTGACTCCCTTGTGTTGGGACGAATGGGAGACCGGTTCGGCCATGCGGTCAAGCCGAGGTCAACCATCGCAGAGGAAAGACGCAAGGCGGCGCGCGACAACACGCGGATCACATGACGCGGGTCGGGGTTCTACGTCACCCGCGCGACAGCCGGGATCCATGCCGCACAGATCCCGGCTGTCGCGCGGGGATGACGGGCGTTGCACCCCTCGCATGACAACCGGCTCACCTGTCGCCGGGCGTCGCCTGGGCATGACACCCGGTTGCCGAGGCGACAGCGTGCGCCGGTCCCGGGTCGGATCGCGCTTTATCGGTGCGGCTGCGGCCCGCCAGTAAAATACCGATCCTGCCCGGCGATGGACCGCTGGGTTGTCCCGGCCAAAACAGGTGGCTGGCGTGCTGCGCAATTACAGCAGACCGCCATTGGTCCGATGTGGTACACAGTCGGCCGCATGCGTGTGCGTCACCACCGATTCCCGGGCTCGCGTCGCCGGAGGATGTTCGTCCTGCTGCTCGCGCTGCTGCCGGCGTGCTGCGCGCCGCCGCCTCCACCCCCGGCTCCTGCCAGGCCCGCACCCGAGGCACCCCGCCCACCGCCCCCGCACGCAGAGCGGCGCGTCCTGCGCGCCATGTGGTCCTTCCGGACCGGACCGGATGCCTGCATCGCCCTCGCCAAGGCCGGCTCGACCAGCCTACAGATCGCGGTGCGCCCGGAGGGCTTGATCCGGCTCAGCATGTCACTGCCGGGCGACCCGCCGGCCAGGCCGGTCGGACATTTCAATGGACCAGCCGGTCATTGGCTGATCTTTGGCACCCATGCCGGACGCCGCGAGGCCATCTTCGTGCTGGGCCGGGACGAAATCTCGCTCAGCCGGATCCTGATGCTGCTCAGCGGCGGCGTGCTGAACCTGGAGCCGGCTCGCGAGGACCTGCCGATCCTGGTGCTCCCGGAATCGGGTGTCGAGGGCCAGGAATGGTTCGCTTGCGCCCGTCGTAGCGTGAATTAATCGTGATAGCCGACCGGGGGTCGCCGCCGGGCGCGTTTGGGGGCCGCTACCAGACCGCAACCAGCCGTGCTGCATGTGACATAAGGAAGGTCATTGTGAAACATTTGGGTTCCCTCCGCACGGTCTTGCCACACGTCATTCGGGGGACAGCCTTGGCTGTCGCCGGCGGCCTGTTCTTGGGCGCCTGGGTCATCCTTGTCGGGGCGGAACTCGCCCAAACGGGGCGCCAGGCCGGCCAGCAGGCGATGCTGGCGGCGCAGGGCGTCGCGGCCGGCGTGGATGCGACGCTCTCACGCTTCACCCAGCAGGTTCAGGCGGTGCGTCCGGCGGATTTCGCGATCACCGACCGGCTGGAACTGACGGCGCGGCTGCTGCGGCTGCAGACCCTGCTGCCGGCCGCCGCGACATTCATGGTCACCGCCGACGGGCGGTTGCTCGCGGCGTCGGCGCCGTTCTCCCGGCAGGACGCCATGGTCGGCGATGCTTTCTGGTTCCGCCGAGCGGTTGCCGCGCCGCCGGGCTCGCTGGTGCCGCAGCGCCAGCATACCCCGTGGCTCGGCTCGTCGTCCGGTGTCGTGCTGACGCGCACGGTCACCGATGCCGCGGGCAAACCGGTTGGCCTGGTCGGTGCGGTTCTGCCGCTGGCATCGCTGGAGCGGCTGATCTCGCCGGACTGGCTGGCGCCGCAGATCTCGCTTTACCTGGTCGGCGGCGCGGGTGGCGACCTGTTGCCGCATGCGTCGGATCAGGCCGACGGTCCCGCGATGCCGGATAGCCGGACCCAGCGCCTGATGCTGTCGCTGCTGGCTTGGTTCGGCCGGCCGACCACCTGGACCGGGACCGCACCGCTGCACACAATCGCCGCGGCCGTGGCCGCGACGCTGCCGACGAGCCTCGCGCTGCCCCGCCAGGTGCTCGACGCACCGATCATCATATCGGGCGGCACGCTTCTGGCGGCGTGGCTGAGCTGTGCTTTGGTCGTTGTATTCGGGCGGCGGAAACCGAAAGCCGAAGCGGTCCCGATCGGGTTCGGCGTGGATTGGCAGTGCGACGTGGAGGCGGGCGGGACCGTTGTGGCATATCGCGGCAGCCCGCCGGACACGCTGCGCGACAGCATTGGGCGGCCGTTGCTCACGATGCTTTGCCTGTCGCCCGAGTCCGATGCCTTCGGCAACGTCGCGGCCGGCTTGCGGCAGCGACATTCGGTCCATGACATCCAGGTGCTGATCGATAACCGTACCTGGCGCGCCTCGCTGGCGCCCGAGGACCGCGGCGGGTTCGTCTGCGCCGGCCGCGACATTACCGCCGAAACCGTCGCGCTGGCGTTGCGCGACGCCGCCGAAGGCGCCCTGGCGGCCGCGCACCGCAACCAGGATCGCCTACTGACCTCGTTGGGGCACGACATCCGTACGCCGATGACCAGCATCATGGGCATTTGCGAGCTGCTGTTGGATGGGGAGATCGAGCAGGAGCAGCGGGTGTGGCTGGAACGCGTGCAGGGCAGTTGCGGCGCGTTGCTGGGGATGCTGAACGGCCTGCTGGCCGTGGCCGAAGACGAGAGCGCGCGCGGTGCATTGGTGTGCGAGCCGGTGGAGGTAAGCACGCTGGTGCAGGAGGTCGTGGATGTGTTGCGGCCGCAGGCGCACGACAAGGCGTTGGAGCTGCACACGCGCTGCGATGACCTGCTGCGTGGCCAATGGCTGGTCGATCCGTCACGGCTGCGCCAGGTCGTGTTCAACCTCGCCAGCAACGCGGTGAAGTACACCGCGAGCGGCCGGGTGGAGATCCGTGCCTCGGCGGTCGAGGCCGACGGGCAGACCCGGCTGCGGATCGCGGTGTCGGACACCGGACCGGGCATCGACCCGGCGGAGCGCGACGAGATTTTCGAGCGGTTCCGGCGCGGGCGCGCGCATGACGGCGCGGCGCAAGGCGGCCTGGGACTCGGCTTGGCCTTGTGCCGGGAGAATGCCAAGCTGATGGGCGGCACCGTCACGCTGGAAAGCGCACTGGGCGTGGGCAGCGAGTTCACCTTCGAATTCCCGGCCGATCGGGTGCCGGCGCAGGATCGGCTGCTGCCCTTCGCCGGGCGGACGGCGCTGATCGTCGCCGACGATGGCCCGGCCATTCGGGCCTTGGCGACCCAGCTTGGCGAGCTTGGGCTGATGGTCGAAACGGCGCCCGACGGCTATCTCGGCCTGGCGCTGGCCGAGCGGCTGGAAGCGCAGCGTGGCGCGGTGGACCTGGTCGTGCTGCAGGGAAACCTGCCGGGCATGCCGGGAGAGGTGTTCATCATCCGCCTGCGCCGCACGGCGTTCGGCAACCGCGCCTCGGTGGTGTGGGTCGGGGACGGGGCCGAGACCGCCGAAGTGGACGCGATCGTGCCTGCGCCGCCGGATGCCTACCAGGTGGCGACCGTGGCGAAGCAGTTGCTGGCGCAACGGCCGTCACTGGAGGCGCTGTCGCCGCACGTCTCGCTGGTTCGCGGCGGACGGGTGTTGCTGGTGGAAGACGACAAGGCCAACCAGGCGCTGCTGGCGGCGGCACTGTCCCGCCGTGGATTTGCGGTGTTCACGGCCGGCAACGGGGAGGACGCGCTCCGACTGGCCAGCCATGACAGTTTCGATGCGGTGCTTATGGATCTGCAGATGCCCGGTCTCGACGGCTTCGAAACCGTGCTGCGCATGCGTGCCCTGCAAGGCCATGCAGCCACTGTACCGATCGTCGCGCTGACCGCCTTGCAGGGCGCCAGGCTGCGGCAGCGCTGCGAAGAGGCCGGGTTTACGTCGGTGATGGAGAAGCCGGTCAACCTCGACCGGCTGACGGCCTGCCTGTACCGCGTGATCGGCGGTGCCGTGCCGGTGGAGGCTGGCGCGGTCGATTATGTCGCCGACGTGTCGCTGGCGTATCTGGAGGAGATGGTCGCGGTTGTCGGGATGGACCGGACACGGGCCTGCGTCGCCGAGTTCATCGCCGACGCCACGGCCCGCTGCCGTCGGCTCGGCGAACTGCTGCCGGGTTGGGAGGTCGAGGCCATCCTGCGATGCTGCGAGGCGATCAGCGGGAGGGCCGAGACCTGCGGCGCCTTCGCCCTCAGTGAATTGCTCGAGGAGGTTGCCGACGCCGCGACTCGCAACGACCGCGATACGGCCGGGACGTTGGTCGAGCGGCTCGCCGCGCTCGCCGCGCGCCTGCCGGCCGCGATGGCTGGCTGCCTGGACGACATCGACCGCCGGTGGCCGCGGGGCAGCAAGGCGGCATAAGGCGACGCCCAGCGATCGGTGAGCCGGTTGTCACGGGACGGGGAACGACTCCCGTCGTCGCCGCGACAGCGGGGGCACACCGTCCGGCGCGGCGGCAGCGGCACGCGCAAGCATCGGCGGATCAGGCGGATCGTCGCCAGCGCCATGGTGGATGCCGAAGCGCTCCTGTGATATTGCAAAATGCGTGAACACGGAGCCGGTACCATCGGAACACTTCGTGAGCCTCTATCGCCTCTCTACCAGCCCGGCATGCGACACCGCCGGGCTGTGCCGTGCGCTGGAGGGGTTGTATGCGTTGGCCGAACCGACCGCGGCGCGCTGATCGGCGCGATTGACGCACCGGCACCCTACGGCATCAGGCCTGCACAGGGTGGCCCCAGCGCGATAGCCGGTCGCGGCTTGTTGCGGCACTCATGATGATTTGGTAGTCCTCCTGTCATGGAATGGCAATTCAGATGCCCACGCGATCATGGTTCCCTCGAAAAGCGGGACGACCTGCTCATCTGTGCGAACTGTGGTACCGCTTACCCCATAATCTCCGGGGTTCCCGTACTCATCAACGACGCCAATTCAGTGTTTGCGGTTGCCGATTACGCCGAGTCGGCCGGTTACTGGGGCGCAAGCTACGGCCAGGCGTCCGATACGACACGCGGCGTGCGGCGCGTGGTCAGAAGGTCGTTCCATTGGCTGGCGCAGAGCAACAGCAGCATCCGCCATCTCTCATGGGCCGACGCGCTGGAGCAGGTCAGGCAGATCGTGCCGGAACCGCGCGTTCTCGTGGTGGGGTCCGGAGGCCAGGACTACCGTGTTCCCGGCGTTGACGTATTGCATACCGATGTGGCGTTTGGACCGCATGTCGAGGTGCTCGCGGACGCGCACGACATACCCATACCGGATCGTCAAATCGATTTGGTGTTGGCGATAGCGGTGCTGGAACATGTCGCAGATCCGCAACGGTGTGTTGCGGAGATTCAACGCGTTCTGAAGCCGGGCGGATATGTCTATGCCATAACCCCCTTTCTGCAACCAGTGCATATGGGCGCCTACGACTTTACTCGGTTCACCCCGCTTGGGCATCGGCGGTTATTTCGTTGGTTCGACGTCATCGACGCAGGTGTTTCGACTGGCATCGGATCAGTGGCAGCGTGGACCGTATCGGCGTTCCTGCAATCCATCTCCGGGCGGCGCTTCTGGCGGCGCTTTTCGCGCGCAACCGCCCTGCTCTGCACGCCACCGCTGCGAAAGCTCGACCGGTGGCTGGCCGCGCCAGCGCATTTCGATGCCGCCGGGAGCATGTATTTGTTTGGCAAATTGCGCTCGGAGCCGGTGCCGGATCGCCGGTTGATCCAGGACTATCGAGGCGGTTACCGCCGGCCGGTTGCCTGACTGAGCTGCGGAAGCCGGCCGGCTGACCATCTAGTGCCGCGCGCCGAAGATTCCGACCTCATGCCCCCTCACGCGGCCAGCGGCTTTCCCGTCTTGGTCCACTTGAAGGGCTTTGCCATGGTCCGGTTGAAGTAGTCGATGAAGCGCTCGATCCGCTCCTTGAGGTCCTGTTGCGAGGTGAAACTCCCGCGCCGCCGCAGCTTGCGCGCGAGGATCGAGAACCAGATCTCGATTTGGTTCAACCACTACGCATGCTTGGGAGTAAAATGGAAGCAAATCCGGTGGGTCTTCATCCGCAAGAAAGCTTCCCGCGTGGCCATCGACTCCAGGATGCCTGCCTCGCCCTTTTCACCAAGGTCGTCGTCAATCCCGCATAGCCGCGCCACCAGGCGGACCACGCCCTCCGAGACATGCGTGTTCAGATTGTCGCACACGACGTGCCACGGGGTCGTTGCGCTGCTCGACGCAAGCAGATTTTCGAGGAAGCTCACATAGTCGGTTTCAGTACGCGTGTCGCCGACGGTGCCTTGCACCTGCCCGGTGGCGACCTCGAACGCCGCGATCAGTGCCTGTGCCCCCTCCGTGGCGCTTGTATTCGTATTCCCGCCGCTCAATCTTGCCTGGCTTCATCGGCAGGCTCGGCGCGGCACGTTCCAGCGCCTGCACGCCGCTCATCTCGTCGATCGACACCGTGCGGACGCCCTGTTTCGCCGCTTCAGTCGCCTCCAGGTAAACCGTGCAGATGTCGGCGCATTTCGTGTCGAACTCAGGATCCGGCTTGGACGTGAGCCAGCCTCGCACGCGGTGCGGCTGAAGGGCGGCTTGTTTTAAACAAGCGCCCGACCGAGCTGTTCGAGACGCGCTCAACGATGCCACGCTCGACCGCACATCGGGATCACTCACTGCGGCTCCAGTGGCTCAGCGGCAGATCGCTCTCCGCCGCCGGTTGCTCGCAGGCTAATGCGACAATCGCGCAGATCTGCTCGGGCGTGAATGTCGCCGGTGCGCCCGGACGCGGGGCGTCGGCTAGGCGTTCAGCGACCGGCACGGCTTCGGCCGCGCTGCGCCAGCGAGCCAGCCAGTGGCGCACGGGCTTCGGCCAGACACCGAGCTCGCGCGCGCTCGCGCGAACGCCGGTCCCCGCCGCGGCCAGCAAGACCCGTTGCGCTCGTTCGGCCAGCTTCTGCGGCGTGGTATGCGCTCGGACCAGGCGGGTCAGCACCTGCTCGTGCGCAGCGGTCATCACAATAGGGTCGGCAGACAGGCGCGGCATCGGGACCTCGGCGAATCGGGGGACGAACAGGCGATTCGTCCTGCCATCCCACGGTGCGCTTGACTCCCCCCAATCGGGCACCCCGGGCACGATTGGCGCAATTTTCTCCCCAATTGTGGCAATCCAGACTCACCCCCCGCTATGGAGTCGCCACTTTCGGCGTGCGGCACTAGGATTCAAGCCGACATCCTTGGTCTGCTCGCCGCGCACTGCGATCCGGAAAGCCATGTCGCCGGAGCCTCGCCGCTGAACCGGGACGCGCCGCGCTATTCGGCCGACATCGACGTGTTTCACGACCGTGAGGATCGCGTTGTGGCAGCGGGTTGAACGACACTCAAGTACTCGCGGCGGCGGGTTATGGCGTCGCGTGGCTGCGGCAATTGCCGCTGATCTACACCGCCGAGGTAACGCAAGCGGACGCCGGCACCCGCCTTGAATGGGTGGTTGACAGCGATTTCCGGTTTTTCCCTACCTTGCGGGATGCGACGTTCGGCTATGTCCTGCATCCGGTTGACCTTGCGATGAACAATATCATGGCTGCCGTCGGACGCCGAGAATTGCGGGATATCGGTGACCGCGTGACGATTCACGAGACCATTCTTCCACTTGGTGCCGTCATCTGGGCGGCCGTTGAAAAATCGCCCGGCTTCACGCCGGAGGGACTGATTGCGGAAATCCGACGCAACGCAAATTACCCCGCAGCCGAGTGGCGTGCCTTGCAAAGCAGTGGGCCGCTTGACCCGCAAGACATCACGAAACATCTCCGCGCGGCCCTCGACGCCGCCGTTGCTTTTGTGACGCGGATGCCCACGGGCAAGATCGGCCTGTTGTTTCTGCAAGCCGGTGACGTCGTGCAGCCCGATCCCCAGCGCCTGGACGAATGTCAAACCCATGCCGGACAGCGGCGAGGCCAATGGCCCAGCAGTCCCGAAATAAGTTCGGCCATGTTCGAACGCTATCATTTGAAACCATATCAATAAGGCCAGTCGCCAAAGAAGACGGTCACCAGAGCAGCGCCAGCGTGACTGGAATCGTCGATGCCCGGTCAGTGCGAGCCGCTCGAAATGTCGGGCACGGGCCGCGCGTGAGCGAAATCCGCCCGCGTCGGGAAGCGTGGCCGCGGCGCCGCTCAGCCCACCCCTTCGGGGCGCAGCCGAGGCGGCAGGCTCGCCAGCGACTCCGTCGTGTCGAAGTCGCGCAGCACCGCGTCGTCCGCCATCTCCACCTCGGCCACGACCTCCATGTGCTTGCCGACCAGGAAGCGGGCACCGGAATCGCCGCCGATGCCCAGGATCTCCGGGAAGAACCGCCGGTCCCACAGCATCGGGTTGCCCTGCTTCCCATGAAAAACCGGCAGCACAATCAGCCGCCCCTCGTCCGGATCGTAGGCCGCCAGCAGCCGGTCGATCATGCGCCCGGTCACCAGCGGCATGTCGCCCAGGCAGACCAGCGCTGCCGCGCACTCCGGCGGCACCGCCGCGATCCCGGCTTTCAGGCTGGCCGACAAACCCTCGGCATAGTCCTCCGCATACACATACCGCACCGGCCGCCCGCCCAGCGCATGCTCCACTTGTTCTGCCTGGTGCCCGACCACCACCAGCACCGGCCGAGCGTTCGACGACAGCACGTTGTCCACCACCCGGGCGATCATCGTCTTGCCGGTCCGGTCGGCGACCAGCAGCTTGTTGTGCGGCGCCATCCGCCGCGAGCGCCCCGCGCCCAGCACCACCGCCGCGATCGTCGGCGCGCTGCGCGGGGCCACCCCGTGCGGCGGCTGCGCCGACGCCTTTTCCCGAGGCAGCGGCCGCACGTCGATTTCCTTCAGCAGCCCGCCGACACCCATTTTCATCACGTCGGCCGGCGTTACCTTCAGCCCGGCGAACAGTCTGCTCAGCACCCAGTCGATGCCGTTCAGCTTCGGGCTGCGGGCGCAGCCGGGCAGCACCAGCGCGGGACGGTCGCCGATGCGGCCCAGGCAGATCAGGTTGCCCGGATCGACCGGCATGCCGAAATGCACGATCTCCCCGCCCGCCCGCACGATCCCGGCCGGTCCCACGTCGCGCCGGTCCAGCACCGCCGAGGCGCCGACCACCAGCAGCAACTCGGCGCCGTCGCCAATCAGGCCCTCCAGGGCGCGGCCGATCGCTTCCTCCGTATGCGCGCAATGCACCGGGGGCCGCAGCGACCCGGTCAGGCCGACCACCCGCTGTTCGGTGGCGGCGATGGTCTTCTCGGTGGTGCTGTCCTTCAGCCCCGGCAGCTCGGTGACGACCAGCCCCACCCTCATGCGGCGGAACGGGTGCAGCGTCAGCGGCGAGCCACCCTGCCGCACAAGCGTTTCCGCCACGGTCAGCACGGTCCCCGGCACCGAGAACGGGATCACCTTGATGGTGGCAACCAGGTCTCGCGGCGCCACCACCGCGTAGTCCGGCAGGGTGCCTACGGTCAGCGCCTCGTCGATGGAGTTCAGCCGGTCGATTTTTGCCCCATCGACGCGCAGCAGCCCCGGAGCCTCCGCGGCCAGGTTCACCCGGCCGGTCGAGGCCCGTGTGCGCGCGATCAGCGGCGAGACCAGCGGCGTGGCCAGCCGGTCGGCGGCGATGTCCTCCGGCACGTCGCCGGGCTCGAGGCGGGCGCAGATCACCTCCGTGCGGCCGGCCTCGCGCAGGGCCGCCAGTGCCGGCTCGTCCAGCACCGAGCCCTTGCGGATCATCTTGCCGCCGACCAGTTGGCTGTGCGCCATGACGGCGCCGCGGGCCTCGTCCAGCGGAACGGCGCCGAATTTCATGCCGCGAGCGGCGCCTTCTGCGGCACCGGCGCACCGCGGCGCACCGCGACGATCTCGGCGATGATCGACAGCGCGATCTCCGGCGCGGTGACCGCCTCGATGTTCAGGCCCACCGGGCCGCGAATGCGCGCCAGCACGTCCTCGCCGTGACCCAGTTCGCGCAGCCGCTTCAGCCGCGCCGCATGGGTGCGCCGCGAGCCCAGCGAGCCGATATAGAACGCCGCCGATTTCAGCGCGCGGTCCAGCGCCGGATCATCCAGCTTCGGGTCGTGCGTCAGCGTCACCACCGCGGTGCGGGTGTCCGGTCGCAACGCGTCCATCGCCTCGTCCGGCCAGGCAGTGGAGATGGTCACGTTGGGAAAACGTTCGTCCGAGGCAAAGGACCGCCGCGGATCGACCACCGTGACCGCGAAGCCGCACTGCGACGCGAACGGCACCAGTGCCTGCGCGATATGCACCGCGCCCACCACGACCAGCCGCAGCGGCGGGTTGTAAACGTGCAGGAACCAGTCGCTGCCGGCGATCTTCACGGTGCCGCTCTCGTCCTCATGCAACGCGTGGTCCGCCGCCGCGTTCAGCTCGGCCGGCGAGGCAGGGTCGGGCAGCAGCCGCTGTTCGCCGTCCGGCAGGCGGGTGGCCAGCACCACCGGGCGCCCGTCGTGCTTCGCCGCTTCCACGGCGGCAATGGTGTCCGGGGTCATGGCTCGATACTCCCCCTCCCCTTGAGGGAGGGGGGTAGGGAGAGGGGTCCGCGCGACCACGCCGGGCCGCTCTCCCCGACCTTGGTCCGCTTCGCGGCCCAAGCCCTCAGGGGGGGGAGGAATATCGTCGGGAGACCGTTCCTCACAGCAATCGCTCCACGAAGACCTTCACCTTGCCGCCGCAGGCCAGCCCAACCTCCCAGGCGCGCTCGTTGGTCACGCCGAAATCCAGCAGTTGCGGCGAACCGGTCTCCATCGTCTTCATCGCCGCGTCGGCGACGGCGCCCTCGATGCAGCCGCCCGACACCGAGCCGGCCATCTTGCCCGACTTCGTCACCGCCATCTGGCTGCCCGCGGGACGCGGTGAGCTGCCCCAGGTTTCGGTCACCGTGGCCAGCGCCACCTGTTCGCCGGCAGCGCGCCAGGCGGCGGCGGTGCTCAGCACGTCTTCCACTTCGCCAAGGGATGATGATGTGTTCATGCGGCCATCCTTTCATATCCAGCCCGCGGAGCCAAACCGCGCGGCGCCGCGGGATGCGACAGCAGATCGATCAGCGAGCGCAGGCTGGCCAGGTTGTGCACCGGCCGGAACTCATCGACATGCGGCAGCATCGCGCGGATGCCCTGAGATTTTGGTTCGAACCCCGACCAGCGCAACAGCGGATTCAACCATATCAGACGCCGGCAGGAGCGGTGCAGCCGATCCATGTTCTCGGCAAGCTCCACCGCGCCGTCCTGGTCGCGCGGTCGGTCCAGCCCGTCGGTGATCAGCAGCACCACGGCGCCCTGCCCCAGCACGCGCTTCGCCCAGCGCCGGTTGAAGGTCGCCAGCGCCTCGCCAATGCGGGTGCCGCCGGACCAGTCGGGCACGATATGCGCCACCGTCTGGAACGCCACCTCCGGGTCGCGATGGCGCAACTGGCGGGTGATGTTGGTCAGTCGCGTGCCGAACAGGAACACGTGGACGCGGTCGCGGTCATTCGTCACCGCGTGCAGAAAATGCAGCAATATCTGTGCATAACGCGACATCGACCCGGAAATGTCGCACAGCACCACCAGCGGCGGCACGCGCACCTGTCGCCGGTTGCGCGCGATGCTGAGGATTTCTCCGCCCTGGCGCAGGCTCTGCCGGATGGTGCGGCGCAGATCGGTGACCGGGCCGAGCGGATCGGGCCGTAGCCGCCGCGTCCGCCGCAGGTCGAGCGGCAGGGTCAGCCGGCGGATTTCCTTCTTTGCGGCGGCGATCTCCTCGGCGCTCATGGCCTCGAAATCCATCCGCTGGAGGCGTTCCTGGTCGGACACCGTCAGCACCGCGTCCTGCACCGGCGGCTCGTCCTGCGGCGCGGTCCGGTGCTCGCGCTTCGGCTGCATGGCCTCGGCGACACGGCGCGAGGCCGGCGGCGGGCGTTCGAGCTTCTTCTCCTTCTGCGCCTCGAGCAGCGCCATGGCCGCCGCTTGCTCAGCGGCGGTGGGGTCGCGCCAGAACAGCGCAAAAGCCTGGTCGAACACCTCCTGGTGCTCGTGCCGATGGGTCATCACCGAGCGCAGCGCCGTGCGGACTTCCGCCTTGTCGCCGAGCTCGATCAGCGACAGTGCCTGCTGTGCCGCGAGCGTCTCGGCCGGGCCGACCGGCAGGCCGGCGCGGCGCAGCAGCCGCGCGAAGTGCATGACGTTGGCCGCAAGCGTTGGGGCGGCGAGGGTGGGGAAGGGGACGTCAGCGGCCATGCGGTGATAGTGCGGAAATGGCTGCCCACCGCAAGAGGCGACGCCGCTGCCGTTGCGGCTGTGCCTATGATATCATCGATAGTAAAGGAGAACCTGCCATGGCCCAACTCGTCGTGCGGAACCTTGACGATGACGTGAAAGCGAAGCTGCGCCACCGCGCCGCCGCACATGGCTACGGCATGGAGGAGGAGGTGCGTGCCATCGTGCGCGCGGCGGTCAATGCGGAGACGGTGCGAAAGGCCGGGCCTGGCACACGCATCGCCGCGCACTTCGCCGGCATTGGTCTGCGCGATGATGAAGAAATTCCAGAATTGCGGGGCTTCGCGCCGAATCCTGCAACATTCGACTGATGGTCATTCTGGACACCAACGTCATTTGTGCATGTCCCCGCGACGAACGACAACTTGGTAATTCCCTGCGAGCCGATAAACGGTCCGTGGCGACTCGACGCCCGTTTTCCGGCAATGCCGAAAGCCAAGTCTATCCGCCCCAGGCTTTCACCACGCCCGCCAGGTTCGCCGCCACCGCCCGAGTCGTCGGGTGCTCGGCACCCAGCGTGCGCGTGTAGATATCCAGCGCATATTGCAGCGCGACCTGTGCGCCATACGCGTCGCCCAGGTCGCGCAACACCCCGGCCAGGTTGTTCGCGTCGCGGCCGATACTCGGGTGGTCCGGCCCGAGCGCCTGCTCGTCCAGCGCCAGTGCGCGTTCCAGCACCGCGTGCGCCACCTCCACGTCGCCCGCGTCGTGCAGCACCAGGCCGAGATGGTTGAGGTCGGTCGCCACCTCCGGATGATTCGCGCCGAACGCCGCGCCGTGCAGCACGCGCGCCCGCTCCAGCAGCGCCGCCGCGTCGTTGAGGTCGCCAAGCTCGTGCACCAGCCGCCCCAGGTCGCGCAGATCGTCCGCCAGCGCCGGATCGTCCGGGCCAAGCTCGCGCTGGCGTGCCTCCAGCCGGAGTTCCAGTTCCACGCGCGCGGCGCGCAGGTCGGCGAGCGAGGTCATCGGCGGCTGCGGCGGGTAGGGTGGGTCACGATGCGGGTCTCCACTGTCGTTGCGCGTCAACTGCCGGCCGGGCGGCCGACCCGCCCTGATGAACCGGGCGGGAGATTGCTTTGTCGCTGCGCGTCTTGCAATGACGGGGGCGGCGACATGACGGGGCGGTGTACCGCCGCGCCAGCCAGAGCAGCAGCCCGGCCACCGTCCTTGAATCAGCCAGTCCGTGCGCGTAAGTCTTCTCCGCGCAAAGGGGTTTACCGTGTCCGAGACATCTCGTGCTACGATTGAAGCCGCCGAAGTCACGCGCGAGTTCGTCCGGCACCGCGCTTCAAAACTTCGCGTCATCGAAGTGCGTGAGCATGGCGAGGTGCTGGGCGGCTTCCTGTCCCGCCAGGAGCTGGAACACTATCGCACCCTGGTCAGTCGGGAAGTCGCGGTGTTTCGCGCCGGCGAGTTCCCCGAAGAGATTGTGACGGCCCTCGAAGATTCCCGCGGCAAGTACGGTGTGGGCGTGACGTGAGTCCGCCGAGGCTGGGTTTCCGTGATGGCGTAGCTCTGCTTTGCAACCCACCGGATATCGCTTTGGTTGCCTGATCGGGCACGGTGCGTCAGGAGTGTCGCAAAGTGCCGGTGCGTGGTCTCGTCATACGGCACGCGTTCCCCTGGAGCCACGGGAAGGCTGCGGGAAAGGACGAGGAAAGCAAGGACCGCCCAGCGGTCATCGTCCTGGTCATCCCGCCGGATGCGGACCGAGGCACGTTGGTTGGTGTCGTCCCGGTGACCCACACCCGGCCTGCGGACCCCGAGGCGGGGTTGGAACTGCCGGATGATGTCAAGCTGCAACTCGGTCTCGACAAGAGTCCGCCATGCATCGGCTTCGACGAGATCAATCGCTTCGTCTGGCCCGGCTACGACCTCCGCAAAGTTCCGAGGACCGGCGCTGATAGCTACGGGTTGCTTCCCGAAGCGCTGTTTCAGGAGGTCCTCAAGGGGCTTCTCGCCCGCCATAGGGCCCGCAAGACTGTCATCCTGGATCGCGACTGATCCCGCGCAGCCATGTCGCCCAGTGACGAAAGATGCCAATCAGGCGAATCGGGGGGAAACCAGGCCGCGCGATCGGGCTCCCGAATCCCGTGTCATCCCAGGCCGCGGGCGCGAAGGCGTGAGGCACTTGCGCCACCCGTCCGCCGCTGCCACACCGCGCTTCCATGACAGGCGAACAATGGCAGTTCTGGATCGACCGCGGCGGCACGTTCACCGACATCGTCGCGCGCGACCCAGACGGCCGCCTGACCACCCACAAGCTGCTGTCGGAAAACCCCGGCCGCTATCGCGACGCCGCGATCGCCGGCATCAAGCACCTGCTTGGCATTCCGCTCGACGCACCGATCCCCCCCGGCCGCATCGCCGCCGTCAAGATGGGCACCACGGTCGCCACCAACGCCCTGCTCGAGCGCAAGGGCGAGCGCACGCTGCTGGTGGTCAATCGCGGCTTCGCCGACGCGCTACGCATCGGCAACCAGACCCGGCCCCGGCTGTTCGATCTCGCCATCACCCTGCCCACCATGCTCTACGAATCCGTGATCGAGATCGCCGGCCGCGTCGGCGTTGACGGCGACGAAATCGAACGCCTGGACGAGACCGCCGCGCGGCACGAACTCGCCGCGGCGCGCGCCGGCGGCATCGCCGCCTGCGCCATCGTGCTGATGCACGCCTGGAAATATCCGGAGCACGAGCAGCGCCTGGCGGCACTCGCGCGCGAGGTCGGCTTCACCCAGGTCTCCGCCAGCCACGTGGTCAGCCCGCTGCTGCGGCTGGTGCCGCGCGGCGACACCACGGTGGTGGATGCGTACCTCTCGCCAATCCTGCGTCGTTACGTCATGCAGATCGAGAACGAACTCGCCGGTGTACGGCTGTATTTCATGCAGTCGAATGGCGGACTGGCCGAGGCGCACGGCTTCCAGGGCAAGGACGCGATCCTGTCGGGACCGGCCGGCGGCATCGTCGGTGCGGCGCGCACTGCTTCGATGGCGGGTATCGACCATATCATCGGCTTCGACATGGGCGGCACATCGACCGACGTGGCGCTGTACGACGGCGGCTTCGAGCGCGCGTTCGAAACCGCGGTGGCCGGCGTGCGGCTGCGCGCGCCGATGATGGCGATCAACACCGTGGCGGCGGGCGGCGGCTCGATCCTGCATTTCGATGGCGCGCGATTCCGCGTCGGTCCGGATTCCGCCGGCGCCGATCCCGGCCCGGCCTGCTATCGCCGCGGCGGGCCGCTGACGGTGACCGACGCCAATGTCTGCGTGGGAAAAATCCAGCCGGCGCATTTTCCCCCGATCTTCGGCCCGAACGGCGACCAGCCGCTCGACGCCGCCGTCGTGGGGGGAAAATTCGCCGCGCTGGCCGAGGAAATCGCCCGCGCCACCGGCACCGCGCGGACCCCGGAGCAAGTGGCGGAAGGCTTCCTCCAGGTCGCCATCGCCAATATGGCGAATGCGATCAAGCAGGTCTCGGTGCAGAAGGGTCACGACCCGGCGCGCTTTGCCTTGCAGTGCTTCGGCGGCGCGGGCGGTCAGCACGCTTGCGCTGTCGCCGACGCGCTCGGCATGGAGACGGTGTTCATCCATCCGTTTGCCGGTGTGCTGTCGGCCTACGGCATGGGCCTCGCCGACCAGACGGTGATGCGCGAACAAGCCGTGGAACTGCCGCTGGAACCCGAGACGATGCCGGAGTTGCAGGAGGTTGCCGACCGATTGGCGCTCGATGCGGCAACGGCCCTGGCCGGGCAAGGCGCGGATGCCGGGTGCATCGCCACGTCGCGTTCGCTGCACCTGCGCTATGCCGGCACTGAGGCGACATTGATCGTCGCGTTGCGCGATCATCCCCGGATTATCGCGGACTTCACCGCGGCGCATCGCGCGCGGTTCGGTTTCGCCACGCCGGAGCGCGCGCTGGTGGTGGAGGCGGTCGCGGTGGAAGCGATCGCGCCGGGCGAGACGGTGCGCGAAACCCAGGTGCCCGCACGAACCGAGGGCGAGCCGGCGCCGATCGACACGCTGCGCATGTTTACCGGTGACGCGGACCATGCCGCACCGGTGTTCGATCGGGCCGAACTGCTGGCCGGTGATCGCATCGCCGGGCCGGCGCTGGTGCGCGAGGCCAATGCGACCACCGTCGTCGAACCCGGCTGGATGGCGGAGATCACCAGTCTGGACCACATGATGCTGCGCCGGACCGCGCTGCTGCCGGCACGCGTCGCAGCGGGCAGCGACCGGCCGGACCCGGTGTTGCTCGAGCTGTTCAACAACCTGTTCATGAACGTTGCGGAACAAACAGGCGCGGTGCTGCAGAACACCTCGATGAGCGTGAACATCAAGGAACGTCTGGATTTCTCCTGCGCCATCTTCGATGCCGGCGGCTTCTTGGTGGCGAACGCGCCGCACGTGCCGGTGCATCTGGGCGCGATGGGCGAGAGCGTGCGCACCGTGTTGCGCAACCGCGGCGGATCGCTGCAGCCGGGCGACGTGGTGGCGCTCAACAACCCGTTCAACGGCGGCACGCATCTGCCGGACGTGACGGTGATAACGCCGGTGTTCGGCGAAGCAGGGGAGAAAATCCGCTTCTTCGTCGGCTCGCGCGGCCATCACGCCGATATCGGCGGTACCACGCCGGGCTCCACCCCGCCCGGCTCGCGCACGCTGGAGGAGGAAGGCGTCGTCATCGACGATTTCCTGCTGGTGGACGGCGGTCATTTCCGCGAGGCGGAATTTCGCGCCCTGCTGCGCGGCGCAACATATCCCGCGCGCAGTCCGGACGTGAACGTCGCCGACATCAAGGCGCAGGTCGCCGCCAACGAGAAGGGCGTGCAGGAGTTGCGCCGCGTCGTCGCGCAGTACGGCTGGCCGACGGTCAGCGCCTATATGCGCCACGTCATGGACAACGCGGAAGAATCGGTGCGGCGCGTCATCGAGCGGCTCGGCAGCGGACGCTTCACTTACATGATGGACAACGGATTGCCGCTCTGCGTCGCGGTCAGCGTCGATCGCGCGACCCGCAGCGCCGTGGTGGATTTTACCGGCACCGGCCGGCAGCACGACGGCAATTTCAATTCTCCTCCCGCGGTGACCCGTGCCGCGGTGCTGTACGTGTTCCGCTGCCTGGTCGGCGACGACATCCCGCTGAACGACGGCTGCCTGAAGCCGCTGAAGCTGGTGATCCCGCCCGACACGTTCCTGTCGCCGCGGCCGGGTGCGGCGGTGGTCGCCGGCAACACCGAAGTCTCGCAAGCCACCTGCAACGCCTTGTTCGGCGCGCTCGGCGCCATCGCCTGCTCCCAGGCGACAATGAACAATTTCATCTTCGGCGACGACCATCACCAATATTACGAAACCATCTGCGGGGGCACCGGCGCGGGGCCGGGGTTCGACGGCACCTCGGCGATCCATTCGCACATGACCAACACGCGCATGACCGATCCGGAAGTGCTGGAACTGCGTTACCCGGTGCGACTGGAACGGTTCGAGATCCGTCGCGGTTCCGGCGGCAACGGTCGCTGGCGCGGCGGCGACGGCGCGATCCGCCGCATCCGCTTCCTGGAGCCGATGATTGCGGTGATCGTCGCGTCGCGCCGCAACGTCGCGCCGTTTGGATTGGAGGGCGGCGACGATGGCGCGGTGGGGCGGCAATGGGTGGAACGCGCTGATGGGCGGCACGAGATCCTGACCGGCACCGATAGCGCGGAGCTGGGGGCGGGGGACCTGTTCGTGATCGAGACGCCGGGGGGCGGGGGATACGGGAGGTAGGCGGCTCGGTCTGTTCGCGACACAGCGAGGGGCGTTCCCCCCAATCGCGCTCTCTTCCGGATTTTAGGGCGAAGGGATTTTCAGTTTGCGACCCGGCCGGACAAGATTAAGCTCAGCAAGTGACTCCGCCTGCGGAGGCCATGACCGTCAAGAAAATTAGTTGGCCGGGGCGACCCGGCGAGCTTTCTTCACAAAGGACAGGGGGCTCGTTGTGGCGAATGAGATTTCCGAGGTCACTCGCCGCGAGATCATCGACTTCTTTGCTATGAGTGACATTAACTTGATTACCTGGTCTGGGCGCTTCGCAGACGATGACTTCCTCGCGCGCCTCTACGACCTTACGAAACTACCATCTCATGACAGCCGATTCAAGAATGCCGCTGGTGACATACGGCAACATCGGGTCAATAACTTCGATTGGGATGGGAATTGGGTGTTTTCCGATCCGCGATTCAATCTGCTTCATTCGTCGGATGAGGAGTTCCTGCGCTTTCTCTGTGAGACCGTTCATCCGGTGGTAAGGCATTCCCGAGATGAAGCTCGGGATCTGGTAAACACCTATAATGGTCACCTTCGTAGGGACGGATGGGAAATCGTTGAAGCACGGACGATTTCTGACAGGCCTGTTTTCGCTGCTCGTAGGCAGGGGGAACGACTCGCGGTCTTCGCGGAACCGACTGGCTGGCAGAAGGTTGACCGTCAGATCCAGGAGGCACGGTCGCGTTTGGATGAGGCGACCACTGAAGAGCAATGCCAAGCTGTCGGCCTACTTTGCAGAGAAGCTCTAATATCGGTCGCACAGGAGGTATACGATAAGAGTCGTCACGCGACTGTGGATGCTACCATGCCAAGCGATACCGACGCTCCGCGTATGCTGGACGCGATATTCAGCGTCGAGCTTCGAGGCGCGGGCAACGAAGAAGCCCGGGCACACGCGAAAGCAGCGATGCGTCTTGCACTCGCGCTGCAACACAAGCGCAGCGCCAATTTCACAATGGCCGCCTTGTGCGCCGAGGCCACGTTATCGGTCGTGAATATGCTCGCCGTCCTGGCTGGCAGACGCGGACGGTCTCTCGGATGATGAGGTCGGTTGCGTCGCGCGCCTGCTGGTGTGGTTCGCTGTTCGCGCACGCCTTCTCCGGCCGGCCGCCGTTCCTTACCAGTGCGAGCTGACGCGGCCCATAAGGCACCGTATCACGGCATAGAGATGCAATTTGTCATCCTTGAACGACTCGTAGCTCATGCCGGCAACGAAGCCCTCGGCCATCGCACTATGATGCCCGATGTCGTTGAGCCGCCGGCGTGTCGCCTGAGGATCAGAAGGCATAGATCGCATCGGCCGTCGCTGCCGGCCTTACATACGGCTTGAGCCCTTCACGGTTCACCACATCGACCGGCCCATCGAACAGGCTGGCGATGTATTCCTTGATCGCCACATACTCCCACACGCCCACGGGCGCGTCGGAGTCGATTTCGATCATGATGTCGGTATCGCTGTCGGGACGCGCGTCGCCACGGGCGCGCGAGCCGAACAGCGCCGCATGCGCCACGCCACGCGCGCGCAACGCCGCCTCGTTCTCCGGCAACCGGGCAATGATCTCCTGCCGCTCCATGATCTCACCATAGCACAGACACCCAGCCTTCGCAGTCGCCAGGCGATGGAGCCCGGAAGTGATCGGGCGTCTTGCCACGGCGTGTCCCGACCATCGAGCGTGGATGGCCGGGTCAAGCCCGACCGTGGCGGAAACCGGACAGGGACCTGGCACATCCTGTCGTCTGGGTATATATTCCTTGACATCCGGACAACCTTCGGATATCATGTCCATTTTGGCCGCCTCATCCCGTCGCATCCGGCGAGTCCATATCACCTTCCTCCACCCATGCGGCCGCCCCTACCCGCCGGCAGGCCGCCTCGTCTCCGCGACCGCCGCAAGCGGCCGGTCCGCCCCCACTCGCCCACGCGTCAGCCGAGCGACGGCGCCCCGCCGCCAGCGCGCGCCTCGGCAGGCAACACCCCTTGCACCGTGGAGAACGCACCGCCGCTGCTCCCCAACGCCATCCCGGCACCTGAGAGCAGTAAGGACCATGCATCAATTCGGGGTCTCACCCATCGGAATCTATCCCGCCCACCGGAAAACGAGACGCCCGTGAGACAGGGTGGGACAGAGCCAATGCCCAGAAGAGCGGCGCTGGCCGCCACCGTCCCGGCGCCGGTGGATGCCGCTCCGGCGTCAGCGCGAACAGAACCCCATGCACCAATTCCGAAGCCCCTCGCCCGGGGTGTTCGGGACCTTCGCAGTCTCGCCTACGGCGAAACGAGACGTCTGTGAGACGCCCAACCTGGCGCTTGCGCCCACCGGCGCTCACGCCGCGCGTCACCGTCTCCACCAACGCCAAACGAGACGCCTGTGAGATGCCGCCACTTCACCCGCCGGCGACCTCCCGCAGCGCCGCGCCCAGCAACTCCAGCCCGAGATCGATTTCCTCCTCGCGCACGGTCAGCGGCGGGGCAATGCGCATCACGCCGCCCGATGCCCCGGCGCGCACGATGTTCGCGCTCAACCCCAGTTCCAGCGCGCGATCGGTCACCGAGTCCGAAAGCTCGGCCGCCGTCCTCCGTTGCCTACCGGCTTCGTCGATGAACTCCAGCCCGAGCAGTAGCCCGCGCCCGCGCACGTCGCCGATCCAGGCGTGCTGTGCCTGCAACGCGCGCAACCCGTCCTTCAACCGCTTCCCCATCGTCACCGCCCGCGCGGCCAGGGCGTCGCGTTGCACGATCTCCAGCACCTTCAGTCCGACCGCGGCCGGCAGTGGGTCGTTCACGTGCGTCGTGTAGAACAGGAACCCGCGCTCGTCGCACACAACGCTGATCGCCTCGCTGGTCATCACCGCCGACAGCGGCAGGCCGGCGCCCAGCGTCTTCGACAGTACCAGGATGTCCGGCACCACGCCGTCGCGCTCGAACGCGAACATGGTGCCGGTGCGGCCCAGCCCGGTCTGCGCCTCGTCGAGGATCAGCACCATGTGGCGCTCTTCGCACTTGCGCTGCAACGCGCGCAGGTAGCCCTCCGGCAATTCGATGATGCCGCCGCTCGACAGGATCGGCTCGGCAATGAAGGCGGCGAGGTTGCCGGTGCTCTGGCGGTCCACCAGCGCGAACGCGTCATCCAGTTCCGCTTGCCACGACACACCCGGGAAGCGGGGGGAAAAAGCGTTCGGAGCCGGAATGGCAAACGAGCCGACCGCCGCCGGGCCGTAGCCGCGCCGCCCCGCCTTGTAGGTCGCCGAGGCCGCGCCGCCGGTCATGCCGTGCCACGATTGCGCGAAGCCGACAATTTCCCAACCGCCGGTTACCAGCTTGGCGATCTTGATCGCCGCCTCGTTCGCCTCGCCGCCGGTGGACAGCAGCATCACGCGGGGCAGGGCAGGGACCAGCGCGGCGAGGGCTTCGGCGAGGTCCACCACGGGTGCGCTGAGCATCGACGAGAACAGGTGATCCAGCCGCCCCACCGTGTCGCGCACCGTGGCAACGATCTCCGGATGGCAGTGGCCGAGGATCGCGCTCATCTGGCCGGAGGTGAAATCCAGCACGCGGCGGCCGTCGGCGTCATGGACGAAGCAGCCCTCGGCGCGCACCGGAACGAACGGCACGAACGAGCCGCCATAGCTCAGCATGTGCCGCCGTGCGCGGGGCCAAAAATCCGTGCCCGCGGAAGCCACCATCGCGTCCATGCCGTTTCTCCTGCTTCACTGGGCGCAGCGTGCGTGCACGCGCGGAGCCAAGTCAATCGGGCGGCGGAGTGACGACCGGCCGCTTCGGCCTGCCAGCTTCGCGACCGCCTGAGCTTGCGGCTGCACAAAGGACCCGGCATGTTCCAACCGCCTTCGGCGTGACGTGGGGGATACCCAGGCATGACTCCTCTGACCGGTCGCTGTCTGTGCCGCGCGGTGACGTTCGCGATCAGCGCCGCGCCGTTGCAGATCGTGCATTGCCATTGCGACAGTTGCCGCCGCAATTGCTCCGCGCCGGTCGCCAGTTTCCTCATCGTGCCGCAGGCGGGTTTTCGTTACATGCAGGGCATGCCGAAGGTTTACCAATCCTCGCGCGGCGTGCGGCGTAGCTTCTGCGATCGCTGCGGCACGCCCCTCGCCTACGAGACCGATCGGCGGCCGGATCAGATCGACCTGTATGTGTGCAGCCTCGACGATTCCGCCACAATCGCGCCGCACGCGCATGTGCACGCGGACGAACAATTGCCGTGGTTTGAAATCCTCGACGACCTCCCGCGCTACGTGGGGTCGCTCCGCGACGCGGCGTTGCTGCGGCGCGGTCCGCGCGCGGGCTCAGGCTGAGGCGGCGTCGCTGACCGCACGCAACAGCGCGAGCAGGGTGCGATTGACCGGCACGCGGATGCCGTGCCGCTCGGCCGCGGTGACGATGGCGCCCGTCAGAGCCTCGATTTCCAGCGATCGTCCGGCCAGCCGATCGAAATACATCGAGGTTCCCAGCTCGGGCGAATAGGACAGCAGCGTCGCCATGATCCGTGCCGCCTCGTCGCCGTCGAGGCGGGCGCCGTCGGCCCGCGCCACCGTCACCGCTTCGTCCAGTATCTCCAGGCATAATGCGTGCACGGCGTCGTGCCGCAGCGCCGCCTGGCGCTGCAGGGTCAGCGCGGTAACCGGGTTGACCACCACATTCAACAGCAACTTCCGCCACGCCAGCGTGGCGAAGTCGTCGCTCAGCAGGACGCTCAGGTTCGAACCGTCGAGAACCTGGGCGAAGTCGCGGCCGGCTGCATCGTTCGCTGCCACGAGGTCATGGGCGACGACATGCCGCAGCCGGACGCGATCGTCCGCCAGCCGCTCGCCGTTGTAATAGACGACGGTCGGGACGATGGTTGCGCCGCCAGCATAAGGGGCGACGCGCGCGACGTGGCCGATGCCGTTCTGCAGCACCGCGACCCGGGTTCGCGGCCCGCACAGACGGGCCAGCCAAGGCGCGGTGGACGGAGTGTGGTGTGCCTTGGTGCACAACATCACCCAGTCGGCCTGGTCTGCCTCTGCCGGGGTCGTGACCGCGCGCAGGGGCAGGTCCACTGTTCCCTCGGCCCGCTCCAGGACAAGGTGGCCGGTCGGGCGTCGCGCGCAGGCGATGACGTCGTGCCGGTCGGCGGCGCGCAACGACATGGCGAGGGCGGCACCGATGCCCCCCAGGCCGACTACGGCGATCGATAGGCGCGGCGGCGCGGGTGGGGGCGGCATGGTGCGATGATCCCGGAATTGGTTGCTTCAGTCAAGTTTATTGTGGCCATGGTGTCCGGCGCCACCCCATCATTACCAGCAGCGCAGTTGCGCCCCACCGCGATCCCCGATCTGCTATTCTGGTGGGAATCGCAGATGGTGCTGGTATGTTTTTGATGTTGCCATATCGTTTTCGACCCTCGTTCATTGTCGCAGATGGGCCGGCAGCCAATCCCTCGGCCAAACCCTTCGCCATACGGACTTCCCCGTATTGCCCCGCGGCCGACCCGCCCGTATCTTACTTCCCTATCTTGCGAGTCATTCGCAACTGAGGAGCGTCAGCCAAGATGGGCCAGGAATACAGTCGCATCGCGCGGAGCTGCGAGCGTGCCGTGGTCACCGCGTATCGCGAATTGCGCCAGATCGGCTCCGACGACCTCTCCGCGTTCCAGGCATGCACCTCGCTCTACCGGATCCACCATCCGGAGGCTTCGATCAATGAGGCGCGCCGGCTGGTCGCCGAGTGGATCGATCACCACGTCGTCCGCGGCGAGGGAGGCCCCACACCAGGCTGCGGCTGCGAGTGACCTGCGCAATCCGGCCGGCTGCCCTGCCGTCGTGACGGCCCTGTCTTGATCACCCCGTCTTGACCGCCGCGTCTTGACAACTGCGACCACCCCCGGCCGCGACTGCCCGTTGTGTCCGCGGCTGGCCGGCTATCGGTCAAGCAACCGCGGCGCCAATCCGGCATGGTTCAACGCCCCGGTGCCAAGCTTTGGCGCGATCGGGGCACGGCTGCTGATCGTCGGCCTGGCCCCCGGCGTGCGAGGCGCCAACCGCACCGGCCGGCCCTTCACCGGCGACTTCGCCGGCACCCTGCTCTACCAGACCCTGCTGCGCTTCGGTCTCGCCCAGGGGGAGTATGCGGCGGACCCGGCGGACGGGCTGACCCTGGTGAACTGCCGGGTGACCAACGCCGTGCGCTGCGTGCCGCCCGCCAACCTGCCGAAGCCGGTGGAAATCGGCACCTGCAACCGGTTCCTTGCCGCCGAGATGGCGGCCATGCCACGGCTCGTCTGCGTGCTGGCGCTGGGTGGGGTCGCCCACGCCGCGGTGCTGCGCGCGTGCGGCCTGCGCGCCAGCCATGTGCGCTTCCAGCACGGCGCGATGCACGTACTGCCGAGCGGGCTGCGCCTGACCGACAGCTACCATGTGTCGCGGCTCAACACGAACACCGGCCGGCTCACCCCGGCTATGTTCGATTCGGTGGTGCGGGACGTGCTGACGCAACTGGGGTAAGGCGACGCCCAGGAACAATCGAACGACGGCCCGTTCACCACCTGATTCAGCTATTCGTGGGCGGCGCCTAAGCGGCACCTCGCCCGCCATGCGGGGGAAGTGCACGTCATGGCTGTGTTTCATGCAAAGGATATCGTGCATAAGATATGGAGCGCGCCTTGTTGCGCATACTAAACGGCGCGCACGAGCGAACAGGGGACCCATCATGCGGCTGACGGTCTTCACGGACTACACCCTGCGCACGCTGATCTACCTGGCATTGCGGCCGGACACGCTGGTGACCATCGCCGACATCGCCGACGCGTATGGCATCTCGAACAACCACCTGATGAAGGTGGCGCACAAGCTTGCACTGTCCGGCGACGTGGCGACGGTGCGCGGCCAGCACGGCGGGCTGCGGCTGGCGCGGCCCGCCGCCGAGATCAACATCGGCACCGTGGTGCGCCGCGCCGAGGCGGACCTGGAGCTGGTGCCGTGCTTCGGTTCGCAATCCACCTGCGCGATCCAGCCCGATTGCGTGCTGGCCGGCGCGGTGGACGAGGCGCTGCGCGCATTCCTGGCGGCGCTCGACCGCTACACGCTGGCCGACCTGGCGGGGCCGCGTGCGGCGCTGGCGCGGTTGCTGCGGATCGACGAACCGCCGCGCGCCTGAAGCGACGCGATCGGTTCCTGGCCTTTGATCATCCCTGCGAGTCCGTCATGTATTGTCATTCCCGTGGAAGTGGGGAACCCGGTTTCGGAGTGAGGTGGCGGGCGAGCAGGGTCCTCGCTTTCGCGGGAATGATACCAGGCGCCCGAAAGCCTGCCGCACGCGTGCGTGACGGAACCGAGCACCATGTCATAGCGAGTACCATGTCATCGCTTCGTCGCTCCGCTCCTAGCAATGACATGGATGTCGCGCGGCTGGCGGCCTGACGAGTCAGCCATTCGGGTGCCTGGTAAGACATGCGAACGGCTGGTGCTGCGTCGCCTCGAGCGATGGGTGCGCGGCAGCCACCGGCATCCCGTTCGCCGCTTTGCCGATACCCTCACCCGCCGCGTTCACCCACCCCATCCCGGGCAACGGCGATCTCGCCCTCCCGCAGCGGCTGCCACGGTTCTTCGGTCAACGGGACGCTGGCGAACAGCGTGACAAGCTGGCCGCCGTCCAGCGTTACGCCCGCCGACGCCAGCGCGTCCGGATCCACCGCGCAGCTTCGGTGCAGCATCCACAGGCCCGGCGGAGCGATCGAGCCGTCGCGCTGCGTGCGCCGGTGTGCGTGCGCGACCAGCAACTCGCCGTCCGCGTACAGGAAATTGGCGGGCCCCAGCGCGCGCAGTGTCGCGGCCACGTCGGCGACTTCGCGCAACCGTTGCTCGGGAGACGGCGTGCCGGCGTCCCACAGCGGGGCGAGGCGCTCCAGCAGCGCACAGAAGGCGACTTCCGAATCGGTCGTGCCGACCGGGCGGAAGCGGCGCGAGCCGCCGGCGAAGCGGCGCTCGATCCCGGAAAGCCGGCCATTATGCGCGAACACGTGCATGCGCCCGCCGAGTTCGCGCATGAAGGGCTGGGTGTTGCGGAGCGACACCTCGCCCTGCGTCGCGTGCCGGATATGCGACACGACGATCCGGCTGCGGATCGGCTGACCCGCGAGGAAATCGATCCAGGGGCTGGCGTCCGCCGGGCCTGGCTGCTTCGCCACCAGCGCGTCGTCGCCCATGTGATACGCGACGCCCCAGCCGTCGCCGAGGCCCGAAGCGTGGCTGCCGCGGCGCGCCAACAGCCGCACCGACAGGCTGACCGTCGTCGGCACGCGGCTGGACAATCCAAACAATTCGCACATGGCGGCCGCCCTTCAGGACCCAGGTTCGCGCAAGCCAGGAGCGCACCGAGCCACAAACCACACAGCCCGGCCGCGAGATTGCCGGCGGCCTGTCGCCGAAAAGCATCAATATCAGCGACCAGGACACCCAGCGCCCCGCACCGCGCGCGATGCATCGCACGGCGCGTGGAACTCCGTCCAACCTACAACCACGTTCAGGCCCTTGTCGCCCGCCCGGCGCTCAGCCGCCGAGATCACGCTTCTTCTGCAGGTATTCGTCGCGCTGAACCTCGCCCTTGGCGTAACGTTCTTCGAGGATGCCGAGTCCCGAGGAACTGCGTTCGATACGCGGCGGATAGTGTCCGCCGTGCGAGGAAGCCCGCACGATCCACACCACGGCGGCCACGGCGAGGGCCAGGAGCATCACCCAGAACACGCCACCGAAGAGCATCATCCACCCCATCGAGCGCCAACCATAGCCGTAGGCCATCATCCCGTTAGGTCCGTAACCCCACATGGCTCAATCCTCTGGCTGGGTGAAGCCGGTATGCCGGTTGACATCATAGCGCTGCACCAGCGCATCCTTGTCGGTGGTAACGACATCGGCGGTGATGGTGTCGGCATCCTTCTCGGCAACGGCGCCCAGCTTGATGTGCTGGTTGCCGGTCGCCGCCACCCAGCGCCGCATGGTGTCTTTCACCTGGCCGATGGTGAGGTTGCGGTTCGCCTGCTGCCGCGGCCCCCAGCCGCCGGCAGCGGGCCCAAAGCCGCCATGGCCCATTGTGCCGGGGCCCATCCAACCGGGCCCATAGCCGCCGCCGTTCGGCTGGGCATTCGCCGGGTTCGCCATGGCCATCGCGGAAAGCGCAATGAGCAAGGTGCCGCCGCGCATCGCAGCCTCCTGTTGACATTTGGCCATGCCACCGGCCACGGCTGACAAGCCGGGGTCCAATCCCACCTTGAGAAACCGGATCCAGCTAAAGAAGCTGCCGGGATTTGGCATTGATCCAGGTCAAGCCGGCGCCGGCGTGGCGTAGGCTGGAGCGTTTGTTTCGCGATGGGCTCTAACGCGGCGCGGCATGCCTTGACGCGAGTCAATCCGGGGCGTGGCCTCATCGTGACGCCAGCCAGCCGGTGCTGCGCGCCAGCATGTACAGCGCCACGGCGACGACGACCAGGCCGAACACCCGGTTGAGCGTGTCGCGTCCCTTCGACAGGCGGTGCGCGAGCGCGGCACCCAGCCAGCCGCCGGTGATGCCGCCGGCGATGAACAGCGCGGCGATCCACCAGTCCACCAGGCCCGACGCGGCGTAGTTCACCGCGGTGGTCAGCCCGAACGCGCCGACCGCGAGCAATGACGAGCCGATGGCGTGCAAGGTGGACAGATCGGCCGCCAGGATCAGCCCCGGCACGATCAGGAACCCGCCGCCGATGCCGAAGAAGCCGGACAGCACGCCGGCGCCGAGACCGACGCCGGCCAGCCGCGCGATGACAGCGGGACGCAGCCGTCCGTCGTGGCCGGAGGCAACCTCGCGGCGGCGCTGCATCAGCCCCGCGATTACCAGCATCAGCACGGCGAACAAGGTGAGCAGGCGCTGGCCGTTGAACGCCTTGCCCGCGGTAGAGCCGGCATAGGCGCCGAGAGCGCCGGCAGCGGCGAAGATCGTGGCCGGCTTCCAGCGCACGTTGCCCGATCGCGCGTGCGGCAGCAGGTTGGCGAAGGCGCTCACGGCGACGGCGAGCGCGCTGGTGCCGATGGCGCGGTGCGGATCGGTGACGCCGACCACGTAGAGCAACAGCGGCAGCGCCAGGATCGACCCGCCGCCGCCGATCAGTCCGAGCGAGAAGCCGACGAGCGACCCAGAGGCGAGCGCAAGGACACAGTGCATGGGCCCTCTCCTGGTGCGATCCCAGCCTGGCGGCCTGGCCGGGGATGCGCGGGTCAGGCGCTCTCGCCCGATGGATCGTCGCCGGGCCCGGCAAGGCTGCCTGGCTTGGTCGCGGTCAGCCCCAGGAACGCCGCGCCGAACGTGCTCCACCGGCTGAACGTGGCGTCGTGTGGCGCCAGAAGTCGGGCGAGCACGGTCCAGCGCGGATAGTAGATCGCGCCACGCACCGGCCCCGGCCGCAATCCGGCTTGGCGGGACAGGCGCCGCAGCGCGCGCGGGGTGCGGAAATAGCCGCGCCGCCAAAGGCGCGAGCCAAGCCACGCACGCACGCGGCGTTCGGCGGCCCAGGTGCTCCATTTGCCGAGTTCGCAGATCACCAGGCGACCGCCGGGGCGAAGCACCCGGGCGATCTCGCGAAACACCGGGCCGGCATCCGCGACGAAGCACAGGATCGTCACCGCGACCACCATGTCGAACTGTTCCGCCGGGAAGGGGAGCGCGGCGGCGGTGCCGACCTCGAAGACCGCGTCGGCATGCTCGCGATGCGCGCGCGCACTCGCGGCGGCGATCATCGCCGGCGATGCGTCAAGCCCGGCGACGCGGGCGCCGCGCCGGCACAGCGCGATCGCCAGGTCGCCGTCGCCACAGCCCAGGTCCAGGATCGACCGGCCGCCCGCGTCGCCGACCAGGTCAAGCACCAGCTTGCGCTCGATGCGTTCGGTGAGCGCGCCGAGTTCGCTGGCGCGCCAGCGCGCATAGACCTCCGGGCCTAGGTCGGGGAGGGCCGTACCCGGTTGGGACGCGTCACCGTCCGGCATCCGCCGATCAGTCCGGCAATCCCTTGCCGGGTGCTAGTTCCAGCCACATGGCGTTCAGCGCGGCGAATGCGGCGGCGAAGCCAAGGCCCAGAACCCATGCGAAGTACCACATGCAACCACTCCCTCAGTAAGTCATGTGCGGATCGGCTTCGATGTCCGCTTCGGTGACCGGGCCGCGCAGCACGCGGTAGACCCAGGCGGTGTAGGCGAGGACGATCGGCAGGAGGATCGCGGTCGCCACGGCCATCACCAGCAGCGTGGTGGCCGAGGACGATGCGTCCCACACCGTCAGGCTTGAGTCGGGATCGAGCGACGAGGGCAGCAGGAAGGGGAACAGGCTGATGCCGGCGGTGGCGATCACCCCCGCGATCGACAGGCCGCTGGCGACGAAGCCCAGGCCGCGGAACCGGCGGAGCGCGGCGAACAATGCCGCGACCAGGGCGCCGGCGATGCCGAGCACCGGGGCCGCCCCGGTCCACGGCATCGCGGCGTAGTTCCGCATCAGCGCCCCGGCCTCGCGGATCACGTGCTTGGTCAGCGGGTTGGACGGCGCATCGACGCCAGCGAAGGACTGCACCACGTAGCCGTTCAGCGCGATGACCCAGAAGCCGCCCAGGATGAACAGCACCGCGAGCGCCAGCGCGGCGATCGTGCCGGCGCGTTGGGCGCGGCCTCGCACCACGCCTTCGGTCTTGCAGGCGAGCCAGGCGGCGCCGTGCATCGTCAGCATCGCGACGCTGACCAGGCCGCACAGCAGCGCGAAGGGGTTGAACAGCCCGAGCAGGGTGCCGGCGTAGGTCATGCGCAGTGTGTCGTCGAAGCGGAACGGGACGCCTTGCAGCACGTTGCCGAAGGCGACGCCGAACACCAGCGCCGGCACCAGCCCGCCGAGGAACAGCGCGGTGTCCCATGTCGTGCGCCAGCGCGGGCTTTCGAGCTTGCTGCGGTATTTGAATCCCACCGGCCGCAGGATCAGCGAGAGCAGCAGCAGCAGCATCGCGAGGTAGAATCCGGAGAACGCGGCGGCGTAGAGCGGCGGCCAGGCGGCGAAGATCGCGCCGCCGCCCAGGATGAACCAGACCTGGTTGCCTTCCCAGACCGGGCCGATGGTGTTGATGACGACGCGCCGCTCCATGTCGGTGCGGCCCACGACCGGGAGCAGAATGGCGGTGCCCATGTCGAAGCCGTCCATCACGGCGATGCCGATCAGCAGTATGCCGAGCACCGCCCACCACAGCAGCCGCAGGAATTCGTATTCGGTCATCGGGCGTTCCTTATGCGGCGTGCGGCACGGGCGCGGCGGAAGCCGGACCGGGCGGTGCATCCGGCCCGTGCCGGATGGTGCGGACCATCAGGTACACCTCCACCACCGCCAGCACCGAGTAGAACACCACGAAGCCGGCGATGGAGATCCAGACATTGCTGGCCGGCACGCTGGAAACCGAGAGGAAGGTGGGCAGCACGCCGTCGATCGTCCAGGGCTGGCGGCCGACTTCGGCGACCACCCAGCCGAGTTCCGCGGCCACCCAGGGCAGCGGCAGCGACCACAGGCACACCTGCAGCAGCCAGCGGCGGCGGTCCAGGTTGCGGCGCGAGGCCAGCACGAACATCGTGCCGAACAGGGCGATGAAGTAGAAGCCGAGCGCCACCATGATGCGGAAGCCGAAGAACAGCGGCAGCACCGGCGGAATCGTGTCGAGGGCCGCGTCGGCGATCTGGTCTTCTCCGGCGTCGGTCACGTTCGGCGTGTAGCGTTTCAGCAGCAGCGCGTAGCCGAGGTCGTTCACGTGCGCATCGAACGCGGCGCGGGCGGTGGCGTCGTCCGGATGGGCGCGCAGGGTCCGCATCGCGCCGTAGGCGATCATGCCGCTCCTGATCTGCTGCTCGGCCTGGGACACCAGGTTGTCGATGCCCGCCACCTTGCCATTCAGCGAGCGGGTGGCGATCAGTCCCAGCACCCAGGGCACGCGGATGGCGTAGTTGGTTTCGTGCGTGTCGATGTCGGGGATGCCGAACACGGTGAACGACGCGGGCGCCGGCTCGGTGTGCCACATCGCCTCGATGGCGGCGATCTTCATCTTTTGGTTGAGGCCCGCCATGTAGCCGCTTTCGTCGCCCAGCACGACGACGGAGAGCGCCGAAGCCAGGCCGAAGCTGGCGGCGAGGGTCATCGAGCGGATCGCCAGTCCGCGGTAGCGTCCGCGCAGCAGGTAGAACGCGCTGACCGAGAGCACGAACATCGAGCCGGTGACGTAGCCGGCCGAGACGGTGTGCACGAATTTCGCCTGCGCCACCGGGTTGAACAGCACGGCGTAGAAGTCGGTGACCTCCATGCGCATGGTGGCGATGTTGAAGCGCGCGCCGACCGGGTATTGCATCCAGCCGTTGGCGATGAGGATCCACAGCGCCGACAGGTTGGTGCCGAGCGCCATCAGCACGGTGACCATCAGGTGCTGCACGCGGGTCAGCCGCTTCCAGCCGAAGAAGAACAGGCCGATGAAGGTGGCTTCGAGGAAGAACGCCATCAGGCCCTCGAGAGCCAGCGGCGCGCCGAAGATATCCCCCACGTAGTGCGCGTAGTACGCCCAGTTGGTGCCGAACTCGAATTCCATGGTGAGGCCGGTGGCGACGCCGAGGGCGAAGTTGATGCCGAACAGCGTGCCCCAGAACCGCACCATGTCGCGCCAAATGGTGCGGCCGGTGGTGACGTAGATGCTCTCCATGATCGCCAGCAGCACGGACAGCCCGAGCGTGAGCGGCACGAACAGGAAATGGTACATCGCGGTCAGGCCGAATTGCAGGCGCGAGAGCTCAACGACATTCATGTCCGGTCACCCCAAGGTTCTCCCGCTCCGCCTGGGGGAGCAGTGCGTTGGCTATTGGAAGGCGCAGCCCGGCCTGGCGCCCATCGCCTTGAACACCATTGCGGCCGGGCAGAATCCGGTGAAGCTGGCCTGGATCATGTTGGCGCCGACGAAGGCGGTGAGCAACAGCCACCAGGTGCCGAACAGCAAGACCAGCAGCGCGCTGAGCAATGTCATGCCGCCGGCAAAGCCGAGGACGGCGCGATCGATGGTCATGGTCGGGGTCTCCTTGTCAGGACGGTTGCGATGCAAGCTGGCTGCGTGCCCAGCGCACGATCGCCTCGGCGTTCATCGCGCCGGCGGTCTGCGCCAGAATGGAGCCATTGCGGAACAGGTACATCGCCGGAATGCCGCGCACGCCCAGCCTGGCGGAGACGGCCGGCGCCTCGTCGGCGTTCAGCTTGAGCAGGCGGATGTCCGGCTCGAGGGACACGGCAGCACGCTCGAATTGCGGCGCCATGGTGCGGCAGGGGCCACACCACGGTGCCCAGACATCCAGCAGCACCGGAATGTCGTTGGATCGCAGGTGGCGCTCGAATCCGGCTTCGTCCACCAATGCGGGATGGGCGTCGAACAGGGCGTGGTGGCAACTGCCGCAGCGCGCCGCGGCGGCGGGGCGTTCGGACGGCACGCGGTTCACCGTGCCGCAGGCCGGACAGACGATTCGCGATGCCGTGGTCATGGCGGCTGCCTCACTCCACTGCCTTCAGCTTGTCGATGTGCAGCCGGCGGAGCACGAAATTCTCGAAGAAATGCTCGCTCTGCCCGGTGCGCATCTTGCGCAGGAAGTATTTCTCGAATGCCACCTTCGCCAGATGGACCCAGGCGCCCTTCGCCGACCAGTTGATGTTGCGCGGCGGGATTTGCGGCTGCGCCACGAAGGCCACGCCGCCGTCGCCGAAATCAGCCAGGCAGACCGCGTTCCAGGTGGCGCGCGCCGTGGCCGGTTCGCCGCGCAGCCGCTTGCCGATATTCACCGCCGCGGCGGTCACCATCGATTCGATCATGAAGCCGGTCTTCGGCGTGCCGACCGGCACCGGCGTCGGACCGACCGGCGGAATGGCGACGCAGACGCCGATGCCGAACACCTCGGGATAGGCCGGGTTGGCCTGGTTCTGGTCGATCAGCACGAAGCCTCGCGGGTTGACCAGTTTGTCCAATCCGCGGATCGCCGGCACGCCGCGGAACGCCGGCAGCAGCATGGCGAACTCGAACGGCAGCTCATGCGTCCTGCGGGGGGCGCCGGAGTCGTCGACTTCCTCGACCGACACCGCGTTCTGGGTGACGCGCTGCACCTTGGCGTTGGTAATCCAGCCGATGTGGCGGTTGCGGAACTCGCTCTCCATCAGCGACTTGGTGTCGCCGACGCCGTCCAGGCCGAGATGGCCGATATACGGTTCCGGCGTGACGAAGGTCATCTTCACCTTGTCGCGGATGCGCCGCTTGCGCAGCTCGGTATCCAGGATATAGGCGAATTCATAGGCCGGACCGAAGCAGGACGCGCCCGGTACCGCGCCGACCACGATCGGGCCGGGATGCTTGCAGAACGCCTCGAACGCCGCGTGCGCCTGCACCGCGTGGTCGATGTGGCAGATCGACTGGGTGAACGCGTCCGGTCCCAGCCCTTCGATCTCGTCAAACGCCAGATCGGGCCCGGTGGCGATCGCCAGATAGTCGTAGGCGACGCTCTCGCCGTCGTTCAACTCGATGCGCCGCGCGTCGGGATCGACCCGCCGGGCGCCTTGCGTGAGGTAGCGCACGCCCTTGCGCCGCATCACCTCGTGCAGGTCGGTCTCGATGTCGGCGCGCTGCCGCCAGCCGACCGCGACCCAGGGATTGGACGGCACGAAATGGTAGCTGTTGTCCTGGCCGAGCAGCGTCACCCGGTCGCCCGGACGGAGCTGCTGCAGCAACTCGTAGGCCATCAGGGTTCCCCCCAGTCCGGCGCCGAGTACCACGATTTCGCTCATGAGTTCCCTCCAAAGGTGGCGCACCAAACGGCATTGCCCAACTGCATCGTCCGGCGCCGTCGCTGCCCGCGTTCGTCGCTTGACAATATATTCACATCATCGTAGATACGCAAGTGCGAAAGTGAACCGATGAAACTCGACCTTGACCGGATGGCGGCGGCGGCGGACCAGGCGAGTGACCTGTTGAAGTCGCTCGCCAACCGCCACCGGCTGCTGATTCTCTGCCAGTTGACCGAGGGCGAACGCTCGGTCGGCGACTTGGCCGCGTTCCTCGACCTGCGCGATTCGACGGTGTCGCAGCATCTGTCCCTGCTGCGCCGCGATGGGCTGGTGCAGGCGCGGCGCGACGGGCAGACCATCTGGTACTCGGTCGCCAGCACACCGGCGCGGCGCGTGCTGGAGACGTTGTTCGAATTGTTCTGCAAGCCCGTCTCCATGTGCCGCCCGTCCGCCAGACCGGCGGCGCCAAAAACCTCGCGCCGCGCTGTCCGCAAGTCATGAACCGCGCAACAGCCGCTTGCACCATCGCCGAAGCAGCGCGGCGCGCATTGATCCACGTCAATGCCCGCCGCGGCCCCGTGCCCTTGAATCCGCCGACAGGAACGCCGGCGGCTGCCGGGCCCCACCCCCCTGAACCGGAGAACGCCATGCAGCCCCATCTGAAGGAATTGACGCCGACCGAGCTGCACGATGCGTTGCGGGAGCACCGCGTCGTGCTGATCGACGTGCGCGAGCCGCGGGAATACGTGAACGAGCGCATCCATGGCGCGCTGCTGTTCCCGCTCTCCACTTTCGATCCCTTGGCGCTGCCGGCCGGCGAGCGGCCGGTCGTGCTGCATTGCGGCTCCGGCAAGCGCTCCGCCATGGCGGTGGCGACGTGCATCGAGGCCGGCGTGCCGGTCACCACGCACCTGAAGGGCGGGCTCCTGGCGTGGAAACATGCCCATTTTCCCACCGTGACGCTGGACCCGGGCACCGGCGCGGTGGTGGACCGCGAATAAGCTTCCGTCCCGCGCAAACTGCTCCAACAGGTGGGTCATGCGTTGCCGCTTCATTCCGATCTTGCTGCTTGCCACCTTGATGTTTGCCATCGGGATGCTTGCCGCCGGGATGTCCGGCGCCGGGATGTCTGGCACCGGACTGGCGGCCGGCCCCGCCGCGCGCGCGGAAACCACCATGACCGTGCGGCGCACCGACATCACCGACGAAAAGGCGGTGTTTGCCACGGTGGAAAGTCCGAACGTGGTGCCGGCGCGGGCGCGCATCGGCGGCACCGTCGCCCGGCTTTCGGTGCGCCAGGGCGACGCTGTGACACAAGGCCAGGTCATCGCCGTGGTCGCGGACGAGAAGCTGCTGCTGCAGGTCAGCTCGCTGGACGCGCAGATCGCCGGACTGCAATCGCAGCTCGCCCAGGACCAGTCCGACCTGGCGCGTGCCCAGACCCTGTTCCATCAAGGCGCCGGCCCGCGCACCACGCTCGACCAGGCGCGAACCGCCGTGGAGGTCGCCACGTCCGCGTTGCGATCGCGTACCGCCCAGCGCGCCGTGGCACAGCAGAACCTGGATGAAGGCCAGGTGCTGGCACCGGTCGCCGGCCGGGTGATCACCGTGCCGCTGACCGCCGGCAGCGTGGTCCTCAACGGCGACACCATCGCCACCGTGGGCGAAGAACCGTTCATCCTGCGGCTGCGCGTGCCCGAGCGGCACGCGGTGTCGCTGCAGGCCGGCGATGCCGTGCGCATCGATCCCGGCCAGCTTGGCGCGGCGCAATCCACCACCGGCGTCATCACGCTGATCTACCCGCAGATCGCGGATGGCCGCGTGGTGGCGGACGCCAAGGTCGCGGAGCTCGGCAACTATTTCGTCGGCGACCGCATCCTGGTGTGGATCAGCGCCGGCACGCGCCCGGGCTATGTCGTGCCGGAGAGCTTCCTGCGCACGCGCTTCGGCCTGGACTACGTGCTGCTGCGCCGGCCGGACGGCGGCACGGCGGAAATCCCGGTGCAGCGCGGCGAGCCCCACCCGACGGCGAGCCTGCCGGACGGCATCGAGCTGCTGTCGGGCGTGCAGGCCGGCGACGTGCTGGTGCGGCCATGAATCTGGGCCTCTCCGGCCGCCTCACCCGCGCGACGATCCGCTCGCCGCTCACCCCGCTGTTCTTGCTCACCGCCCTCGCCGTCGGCCTGGTCGCGCTGCTGACCATCCCGCGCGAGGAAGAACCGCAGATCAGCGTGCCGATGGTCGATATCATCGTGCAGGCGAACGGGCTGAAGGCGCCCGACGCGGTGGAGTTGGTCACCAAGCCGCTGGAAGCCATCGTCAGGCCGATCGCCGGCGTCGAACATGTCTATAGCCAGACGCAGGACGACCAGGCGATGGTCACCGTGCGGTTCAAGGTCGGCACCAACGAGGATGACGCGGTGCTGCGGGTGGACGACAAGATCCATGCCAATCTCGACAAGATTCCCATCGGCATCCCGGAACCGCTGATCGTCGGGCGCGGCATCAACGACGTGGCGATCGTGGTGCTGACTTTGTCGCCGCAACCGGCGGCGGCGGCGCGCTGGACCAACCAGGACCTGTACGACGTCGCGGTGAAGCTGCGCACCGAGATGACCAAGGTGGACAACATCGGCACCAGCTACATCGTCGGCACCGGCCCCGAGGAGATCCGCGTCGAACCCGACCCGGAAAAGCTGGCGCTGTTCGGCGTCACGCTGCAGCAGCTCGTCGCCAAGGTGCGCGACGCCAACCGCGAATTCGTCGCCGGCAGCGTGCGCGATGCCGGCGTGGTGCGCACGGTCGCCGCCGGCCAGACGCTGCGCGGCGTGCCGGATATCGGCCTGCTGCTGCTGACCACGCGCGACGGCCGGCCGGTCTATGTGCGCGACGTGGCCACGGTGGCGATCGGCCCCGGCCCGGCCGAAAGCCGGGTGTGGAACCTGACGCGGGACAAGCAGGGCTGGGACCGGGTGCCCGCGGTGAGCCTGGCATTGGCCAAGCGCGGCGGCGCCAACGCGGTGGTGGTGGCGCGCGACATCCTGCAACGCGTGCACGCGCTGCAAGGCCGGCTGATCCCGTCCGACCTGCGCGTCCAGGTCACCCGCAACTACGGCAGGTCCGCCAACGACAAGGCCAACGAACTGCTGTTCCATCTCGGGCTCGCCACCGTCTCCATCGTCGCGCTGATCGCGCTGGCGATCGGCTGGCGCGAGGCCGTCGTCACGCTGGTGGTAATTCCCACCACCATCCTGCTCACGCTCTTCTCGGCCAAGCTGATGGGCTACACGATCAACCGCGTCAGCCTGTTCGCGCTGATCTTCTCCATCGGCATCCTGGTGGACGACGCGATCGTCGTGGTGGAGAACATCGCCCGCCACTGGGCGATGCGCGACGGGCGTTCCCGCATGCAGGGGGCGATCGAGGCGGTCGCCGAAGTCGGCAACCCCACCATCGTCGCCACGCTGACGGTGATCGCCGCCCTGCTGCCGATGTTGTTCGTTTCGGGAATGATGGGGCCGTACATGGCGCCGATCCCGGCCAACGCCTCGGCCGCCATGCTGTTCTCGTTCTTCGTCGCCATGGTGGTGGCGCCGTGGCTGCTGTGCAAGCTGCACCCGGAGCGGCCGGGCGCGGCGGCGGCGCGGCTGGACGAGGAGGTCGAATTCCTGCCGGTCACGACACCCGGCATCGAGCACGACCTGGCGCGGCATCGCGAGGGCCGGTTCGGGCGCGTCTATCGCGCGGTTGCCACGCCGCTGCTGCGTTCGCGGGCGCGCGCCTGGACCTTCCTGCTCGCCGTCGGATTCGCCACCGTCGCCGCGTGTGCATTGTTCTATACCGAGAACGTGACGGTGAAGCTGCTGCCGTTCGACAACAAGTCCGAACTGGCGGTGGAGTTGAACCTGCCGGAAGGCAGCAGCCTGGAAGCCACCGAGCGCAACCTGTTCGCGGCCGCCGCCATTGTGCGCGGCCTGCCGGAGGTGCGCTCGGTGCAGGCCTATGCCGGCACCGCCGCGCCGTTCGACTTCAACGGCCTGGTGCGGCACTACTACATGCGCGAGTCGCCGGAACTCGGCGACCTGCAGATCAACCTGGCGCGCAAGGCCGAGCGCGACCGCAGCAGCCACGCCATCGCGCTCGAACTGCGGCGACGGCTCGCCGCGCTGAAACTGCCACGGCACAGCACGCTGCAAGTGGTGGAAGTGCCGCCCGGCCCACCGGTACTGGCAACGCTGCTTGCCGAGATCTACGGCCCCGACGCGGCAACGCGGCGCGCGGTGGCGGAACAGGTGAAGGCGTTGTTCCGGGCGGTGCCGTTCATCGTCGATGTCACCGATTCCTATGGCCATCCCCGGCCGCGCCTGCGCATCAGCATCGACCAGGACGAGCTGGAGTATTTCGGCGTCGAGCAAAGCGACGTGTACGACACGATCCAGGCGTTGTTCGGCGGCGTGCCGGTCGGCTATTCGCACCGCGGCGAGGAGCGCGACCCGATCGCCATCCGCGTCGGCCTGCCCAGGCGCGACCTGAGCTGGAACGAACGCCTGGCCGCCACGCCGGTCCCCGCCAACACGCTGCCCGGCAGCAACACGGTGGTGGAACTCGGCCAGGTCGTGCGCGTGCGGAAAGAGCTCGGCTCGCCGGTGCTGTTCCGGCGCGACGGGCATTTCGCGGACATGGTCATGGGCGAACTGGCGGGTGAATTCGAGTCGCCGATCTACGGCATGCTGGCGGTGGACAAAGCGGTCGCGGCGCATGATTGGGGCGCGTTGCCAAAGCCGGTCATCAGCTTCCGCGGCCAGCCGGAGGATGAATCGCATCCCACGTTGCTGTGGGACGGGGAGTGGGAGATCACCTACGTCACCTTCCGCGACATGGGTGCGGCATTCGGCGTGGCCATGCTGGCGATCTACATCCTGCTGGTCGGGCAATTCCACAGCTTCAAGGTGCCGCTGGTCATCCTGACGCCGATTCCGCTGACGCTGATCGGCATCGTGCCGGGACATTGGCTGTTCCATGCGCCGTTCACCGCCACCTCGATGATCGGCTTCATCGCGCTGGCCGGGATCATCGTGCGCAATTCGATCCTGCTGGTGGATTTCGTGCGCCACGGGGCGCGGCCGGGCATGACGCTGCGGGAGGTGCTGCTGGACGCCGGCGCGATCCGCTTCAAGCCGATCCTGTTGACCGCGCTGTCCGCCATGATCGGCGCGGCGACGATCCTGACCGATCCGATCTTCCAGGGCCTGGCGATTTCGCTGCTGTTCGGCCTGGCGTCGTCAACGCTGCTGACCCTGCTGGTGATCCCCGCGATCTACGTGGTAACGCGCGACGCAGGGCGGGTGATCGCGTGATTGTCGCGGATCGGGCGGCCGGTCCCAGCGGCCAGGCGTGACGCACCCAGGCGCGCCGCCTGGTTCGCGCAACCGCTCGAAGCGGCGCAATCGGCGGATGGCGGGCGCGGCCCCGGGCGCGCATGTCTGGCGGGGTCAACCAGACAAGGAGCCGCCAAATGGACTTCCGCATTACCGGCCTGCCGGCCGAGCCGTTCCTGCCGTTCTTCGGCATGACCGGCGACGAACTGCTGGCGCATGGCGCGCGGCGGGTGGTCGCCACGCCGGACATGCAACCGTCGCTGCCGCCCTGCCGCGTCAGCCTGCGCGACGCCGCGCCGGGTGAGGTGTCGATCCTGCTGCACTATTCGCACCACGTCTCGCCGGCCTCGCCGTATCGCGCCGGCGGGCCGATCTTTGTGCGCGAGGGCGTGCGCGAGACCGCCAGCTTCGTCAACCGCGTGCCGGCGCAACAGCGGACCAGGTTGCTGTCGGTGCGTGCCTACGACGATGCCGGCATCATGCTGGATGCCGAGGTGGCGGAAGGCACCGAACTGGAAGGTTTGATCGGCCGCATGTTCCGTCGCGACGACGTGGCCTTTCTGCATGCCCACAACGCGCGGCGCGGCTGCTATGCGTGCCGCATCGATCGGGTGTGACCGGCGGCCCGGGTACCTGGATCGGCTGATTCCCCGGTTTGGGAAGGGTTAGGCGCTTATCCCCTGACTCTTGACACTTTCTGCATCAAACAATCCCATCAAATCATTGCCGGAACGATAACCGTCCCGATCAGCCGTTCCGCCGCCGCGGTCGCAGCGCGTCCAGCCTTCGTCAGATAGTACCGATACGTCCCCTTGATCCGCTTGATCACGCCAATGTCCAGCAACCGTCGCAATTGTCTCGACAACCGGTTCGGCGTGAACATGTCCAGGTTCGGAAGCAGGTCACCGCGCCGAATGCCTGCGATATTGACCTTCGGGTCTTGCAGGGCATGCAACAACGCACTGTCCCCTGCCTCGAAGAAGTTGATCCCCTTGGCCGCCTTGTCCCCGACCGTGCGTGGCTTGGTCACCCGGTCGAGGGCACGAACACCAGCGGAGAAGTCCTCCAGCGCGGAGAGATGCGCCAGGTAGCGTCGGTTGCAGCCCAGCATAATCTCGCGCAGGTCGATCAGGCTATAGATAGACTTCTTGACAGGCGCGAGGCCCCGGGCCGGCAGGCCGTCCCGGTGTTCCACCTTGCGGTGGTGCTTGAAAAACGACACGTCATTGGTCGTGGTCTCGATGCGCAGCACGATGCCGTGCTTGTCGTACATCTTGATCGAGGCTTTGCCGAAGTGGTGCTTGATGCAGGTTCCCTCGATACGGGTGGTAAACTGCGAGCCGATCTCCTGTCCCAACTGCGGGGTGATCTTGCGGCCGAGGAATGTGGCGATCCGCTCCACCTTGACGCTCAGCACCGCTTCCCGGGTGAGCTGCTCATACAGAGGCCCCAGCGTCGCGGCAGAGCGGAACACCACGTCGGTGGCGTATTCCACCTGCATCAGGCTCCAGTGGTAGGTCTGGCCAAACACGTCGAGCACCGGGCAGCACAGCGCGGCATACCGGTCGAGCACACGGTGCAACTGGTCGGGCGAGAACCCGTCGGCGAGATTCTGGGCGCGCTGCCAGTCGGCGATGCGGGTGAAGGCGTTATCGGCCGCGGTGAAGCTGATGCCCTCCGCCGCCAACTGCCGTGCCAGCCGGCTGTGGCCGTTGCAATAGAATTGCAGCCGGAAAGGCGCCCAGGTGGGAACCCGCAGGTGGATCAGACCCAGCTCGGCATCCATGAAGTAGAAATAGTAATGCAGGCACTGGCCCTTGTCCGGCCGCAGATAGGTCTTGCCAGTCTGCTTGCCGTGCCACGGCTTGTAGGTGTCGCATCCCTCCATCGCCGAGATCACGTGCACCAGCCCGGGATGCTCGCCACGCTGCTCAAGCACCTTCGCCACCACCGCTTCCTTGCGGACATGCTTCTTGCCGATGTGCTCAATCGCGATCCCCGCTTGGGCGGCCAGCGATGCCACCTTCTCGCGCACAAGCTCGCGCAACGGTTCCGCGAACCTCGGGTAGTCGAAAATGCGCACGTGGATGGCGTTGAGGAACTTCGTCATCCCAGCCGCGTAGCACACCGTGGGCAGCGTCCGGGTGATCACTACCCGATCGTAGCATGACAGCACTCCGGCTATCCGGTCGTCGTAGCGATCCAACAGTGCGCTGCCCATGGCACCCTCGGCTGAAGTGGCGTCAGCCGGGGATGCTATACCCTTTTTGGTTCCGGCTCCGCCGGGTTAGGCCGAGTTGGATCAGCAGCCGGCACACCGAGCTATGGCTCAGGCGCACATCGAACCGCTCGGCGATCAGCGATTGCACCATCGCCGCAGTCCACAGCGCAAACGGAAACTTGAATTGCAGCGGGTTCTTGTCGGCGATGGCTTCGTAGATCCATCGTAGAGCGGCACCATCCAGTTTGGGCGGGCGACCGCCACGCTTGTGCGCGGTCAACCGATCCCATCCTCCGCGTCGATACTCCGCCAGCCAACGGAACAGGCTGCGCAGGTTGACGCCAAGTGCCGCCGCCACGATCGTCGGGCTTTGGCCGGATTGTACTGCCGCCACACCACGCTTGCGAAGTTCGGTGAAACTAGAATGATCCAGGGCGCGAGCATCGGTCTTCATAGGTACGAAGATTAGCATATCTCGATTTGAATGGCAGCTATTCTGGGAAGGTTAATAAATACTAGCGACAGAACGGCCCGCACGGACCGCACGGCGTTATCCGACATGACCGCTCCACGCCAGCGAAACCGGCTCGCGAGCGTCGCCGTTTGTCGCCGCAAACCATCCGTGCGGAGCGATCTCCGCACTACGCGCGACGCAGGGCACTAGCAAGAAACCAACTCCCCCTCCTTCAAGGGTAGGGGGAGCCTCGTTCTGTCCCGCGACCTGCGCGGTTTCATTCAGGGCGGGTCGGCCGCCGCCGGCCGGTGGTTAACTCGCAATGACGAGGTGACGCCTGGCGGGTGATGGCCGGCGTTTCCCGTCAGGCCAGCAATGCTTCAGAACACCTTCTTCCGTCGCCATTGCGCCGGCCGGTCGCGCGGGTAGGCCAGACTGCTCACGGGGACGCCAAGCCCCGCCAGCAACTTCGCCATGCCGATCGCCGCGCGATAGCCTTCCAGCACCGGCACCTCCCAGCCCAACGCGAGCAACCGCCGCTGCAGGTACGGCTGCATCCAGAACGTTGCCGAGCATCCCAGGATGATGACTTCGGCACCATCCTGGGTTATCGCCTCGACCGCCTCGGCGACGGAGCGTTCCAGCATCTCGGACCGCGCGCCGCGTTCCGCGCTGGCCTTTTCCTCGCCGATCGGGCGCGCGTCGGGGTTCGATGCCCGCGGCAGCGGAAAATCGATGCAGCGGATCGAGGCACATTTCTCCACGCAGCGATACTGCACCACCAGATTGTAGTAGTGCATATTGTGCGCTTCGGAGATGTCGATCACGCTGAACTTATTGCCCAGCATGGCCGCGATGTGCATCTGGGCGTGCGCGCAGGCGGTGACCGGCATGTTGTAGCGCTGGCCGATCTCGCGGGCCTCGGTGAATCCCGGGTCGCCGCCGCCGAGCAATACGATCGCGTCGTAACGTCCGCTGTCGCAGGCGTCGCGCACGATCGGCAGGCGCGCGACGCCGACCCGGGCGAATTCCTCGCGCGTTTCGACGTAGAAGTCGCCCTGTGGCGCCAGCGGACCGGGATGCAGGTCCCAATCCACGTCGGACAGCAGCGGCGTGAGCGCGGCGTGGTTCATCAACTGCGCTTCCCGCCGCGCGTCTTCCGGGAAGCAGAACGCCTGGACCAGCAACAACCGCTTGCGCTGATCGGTCATCATGCGTCCCTTGTGCGAAAGCCCAGCCAGCTCGCCAGTTGGCGCAGCTTCTGCTTGACCACTTCCCACAGCAGGCGGTGCGCGGACAACGGCGGCGGTGCCGCTGCCGCCTGCGACACCGGTGCCACGCCGGCGGTCGCGGCCGGTGCGTCCCTGGCGAATTCCTCGGCGGCGCGGCGCGCGAAATCCTGCATGATGACATTCGCTACCGCGACGCCGCCGGTGCGGGCGAAATCCGCCAGCACGCCGCCGAGCTCGGCGTCGGCCGCGACCTTCACGATCGTGGCCGGCCCGGCGGCGTCCGCGTCGTCGCGCAACGCGAAGGCCACCTTCACGCCGATCCGCGCCGCGCGCAGATCGGCCGTGCCGCGGCCCTGCAACGCGCCGGTCTTCGCGGCGAAGTCGAACTCGCAGGTGACGCGGCCCTTGAAGCTGATCTTCTTCGGGCCGAACGACACCACCATCGCGCCGGGCCAGGACCCATCCTCGGCCTGCGGCTGCAGCACCGCACCCGGCATGCAGCGCGTCATGCGCGGCACGTCGGCAAAGCGGCGGATGACGTCATCCGCCGTGCCGGGAACGCGGAACTCGCCCTCGAAATGCATCGCCGGCTATGCCACGGGGCGCAGCAGCGGGGCGTGGCTCTCGATGCCGAAATGCACCTTGGCGTACGGATCGGTCGGGGTGGTCGGCGAGACGCGCGCGTCGATCAGGTACAGGCCGCCCTTGCGCAGGCCCTCGGCGATCGCGCCGCCGAGTTCCGACGGGTCGCGCAGCAGCACGCCGTCGCCGCCGAACGCCTTGGCGAGAGCAACGAAGTTCGGCGATTCCCACTGCGCCAGTTTTTCATCGAAGCCCTTGGCCACCAGCTTGTGCACTTCGGCGCCGTAGCCGGCGTCGTTCCACACCACCAGCACCATTTGCATCTTGTGGCGGACGATCGTTTCCAGCTCCTGAATGTTGAACATCAGGCTGCCGTCGCCCTCGACCGCGATGTGCGGACGGCCGGGATTGCCGGCACCGGTGCCGATCGCCACGCCGATCCCCTGGCCCACCGCGCCGAAGCCGTAGGAGTACTGGATTTCCACCCGTTCCGGCAGCGGCGTGTACATGCCGATCCAGGAGAAGAAATGCCCGGCGCCGACCGTCAGCAGCGCGCCCTTGGGCAGCGCGGCGCCCAGGTTCCGTGCCAGGGCGCGCGGATCGAGGCCATCCTTCGGTGCCTCGTAGCGGTGCGGCGGCGCGTCCAGCACCGACCTCGTCGCCGCGCTTCGGAAGCCTGCCTTGCGCACCTGGCGGGCTTCCAGCGCCTCGTTGATCGCGGCCACCGCCTTGCGGCCGTCGCCCTGCACATAGAGGCCGGGAATGACGCCGATCTCCTCGGGCATCGGCTTGATGTCGATGCGCGCGACCTCGGCCGAGGGGAACAGCAAGCCGCCTTCCGTGGTGTAGTAGCCAAGCTCCGCGCCGATACCCAGCACGAAGTCGGCGTCGGCCAGCAATTGCTCGGACGGGGCGGAGGCGAACGCGCCGGCGATGCCGATGTCCCACGGATGGCCGGCGAAATAGCCCTTGCCTTGCAGCGACGTTGCCAGCAAGGCGCCGACGCGGTCGGCCAGCCGGACGATCTCTTCCCGCGCGTTCGCTGCGCGCGCGCCGCGGCCGGCGATGATCACCGGGCGTTCGGCGGCGATCAGCTTTTCGATGACCGGTGCCAGAAGGTCGGGGCTGGGAGTTTCCGTGCGTGCCGGCAGGAACCCGGTGGAGGGGCGGTATTCGTAGTCCCAGTCGATGGAGTCTTCCTGCAGGTGCATCGGCAGGTTGAGCACGACCGGCTGGCGATACAGGCGCGCGGCGTAGAACGCCTCGGCGATTTCCTCGGCCATGTTGTCGAGGCTGGTGACGGTGAAGAACCGCGCGCTGCTGGCCTCGGCGAAGCGGCGCTGGTCCATCGATTGCGTCTTGTTCTTCGCCCCGGGCTGAATTTCACCCGTGACCACCACGATCGGCGTCTTGCCGCGATAAGCGGCGATCAGCGAGGTGCCACATTGCGTCAGGCCCGGCCCGCAGGTGACCATGGCCACGCCGATCTTGCCGGTGGTACGGGTGTAGCCGTCGGCCATCGACACGGCCATGGATTCGTGGCGGGCGTTGTACGGCTTGACGGACGGATTGCGGCACATGGCGCACCAGAGCCACATGTTGCCGTCGCCCATCAGGCCAAAGAAGTCGGTAACGCCCTCGGCGACGAGGGACTGCGCGATCGCTTCGTAGGCTTTCATTGTGGTCCTTCCCCTGGCTCCCCCGGACCCGCGAGCCGACCGGTCAGGAGTGCGTCGAGTTGATATGCCGGTTCGAATATTGCCGCCAGTGCATAGCCCTCGGTCAACTCCCGACCATGTGCCACAGCATCCCTGGATCCTGGACCGGCCGGCGACATCCCGGGCGGCTTCGCGCCGGCCAATGCGTGGCACATGTCGTGCGCCCGCCGGTCACCCGCTGTCCTGGCGGCCAAGCATAGCCGACCTGGTCGCCAGTCCTCTACACTCGCCCGATGAACCCATGCACGCACCCTCCGGTCGAGCCCACCCCGGACACGCGGATCGACTCCCAGCAGCGCGTCTGGGACGGGCGTTTCCCGCTGGATGTCGTCCGCTTCCGCCACCGCCGCTTCGACGGCACGCTGTCCGCCACCCGCGTTTGGGAATTGTGGCGCCGCGGTCGGGCCGCCGCGGTGCTGCCCTGGGACCCCGACACCGACCAGGTGGTGCTGATCGAGCAATACCGCCTGCCCGCCCTGGCCGCGGGCATCGCACCGGTGCTGGTGGAACTCCCCGCCGGGCTGTGCGACGCGGGCGAGACCCCGGAGCAAACGGCGCGGCGGGAAATGCTGGAGGAGATGGCCCTTCCGGTCACCACCCTCCACGCGATCGGCGATTTTTTGTTGACGCCCGGTGGTGCCGACGAGCTTTGCGCCCTGTATCTTGGCCGCGTTGCCGCGCCGCCGGCGGATGCGGACGGCATCGCCGGGCATGCCGGCCTGGCGGACGAAAACGAGGACATCCGCACGCGCGTCTGGCCGGCGGCCCGGGCAATCGAGGCCGCGCTCGCCGGGCGCTTCGCCAATTCGGTGGCGACGATCGGTCTGCTATGGCTGGCGGCGCGGCACGATGCGCTGCGCGCCGCTTGGAGGACCGCATGACGGAGAGATTATTCCAGGACGATCCGTGCCTGCGCGCCACCGCCGCGACGGTGCAGGCCAGCGCGGCGGCGGGGATCGTGCTCGACCGCACCGTGTTCTATGCCCGCGGCGGCGGCCAGCCAGGCGATACCGGCGTGCTGCGCTGGGACGGCGGCGAGACGCCGATCGCCGACACCGTGAAGGGCGAGGGCGAAACGATCATGCATGTGCCCGCGCCCGGCGCCGTGCTGCCGCCGGCCGGCGCGACGGTGCAGGCCGAGATCGACTGGGACCGCCGCCACAAGCTGATGCGCATGCACACCGCGCTGCATCTGCTGTGCACCGTGATCAAGGGCGCGGCGGTGACCGGCGGCTCGGTGGGCGCGGACCGCTCCCGGCTGGATTTCGACCTGCCCAATCCGCCGCCAAAAGACGCCATCGAGACCGGGCTGAACGCGCTGATCGAGGCGGATCACCCGGTGCGCATCGAATGGGTGGACGAGGCGGTACTGGATGCCAATCCCGACCTGGTCCGCACCCTGTCGGTGCAGCCGCCGCGCGGCAGCGGCCGGTTGCGGCTGATGCGCATCGGCGATGGCGACGTGCCGGTCGATCTGCAGCCCTGCGGTGGCACGCACGTCGCGCGCACCGGCGAGATCGGCCGCATCGCGGTGGTGAAGATCGAGAACAAGGGCAAGCAGAACCGGCGCATCACTATCGCTCCGGTGTAGCGCGTCGTGAGGAGCAGGCCAGCCTGCGAATCCTGGCATGCACCGGTGCAAGCGGGCTGGTCCTGGCTCCCGCCGGCGTTCGACGATGATCTGTTGCCTCATCTTGCCGATGCGCGCCGAAAGTCCGATGCTCACGGCCGCAAAGCAGCGGGAGGACGCAGCCATGGTGCAAATTCGCCGCATGGGGCCACAAGTTGGCGTGGAGGTCACCGGCGTTGACGTGAAGACACTCGACGATGCCGGGTTCGCGCCGATCTACCAGGCATGGCTGGACCACAACGTGCTGGTGGTGCGCGACCAGGAACTGGAGATCGAGGATTTCCTGCGCTACAGCCGCCGCTTCGGCAACGTCGTGCCGCATCCCTCCAAGAGCACGCGGCACCCGGAGATTCCCGAAATCACCCTGCTCGGCATCAACAAGTTCGCACCTGACGGCTCGCTGAACCAGGCGATCTATCGGCGCGGCGCGGAGGGCTGGCACACCGACGGCGCCTATGACGCGGTGCCGTTCAAGGCGACGCAGCTCTATGCGCTGGCGATTCCCAGCAGCGGCGGCGACACGCTGTTCGCCAGCGGGTATGCCGCCTATGCGGCACTGCCGGCGCGGCTGCGGCAACGCCTGGACGGGCGGAACGGCGCGTTCACCTATGGCGGGCGCACGAAGCATCAGGCGTTGCTCAACCCCGAAGATCGCGACTGGACGCCGGTGATGCATCCGATCGTCCGCACGCATCCGGAGACCGGGCGCAAGTCGCTGTATTTCGATCCGGGGAAGATCGTCGCGGTCGAGGGCGCCGAGCCGGCGGAGAGCGATGCGTTGATCGACGAGCTGACCGGCTATATGATCCAGCCCGATGCCGAGTACCGGCACAAATGGCGGGTCGGCGACATCGTCATCTGGGACAATCGCTGTTCGTATCACAAGGCGGCGGGCGATTATCCGCCGCACGAGGATCGCATCCACTGGCGCGTGTCGATCAAGGACTATGTGGCGGAGGGACGGTTGGCGGCGGACTGAAGCGCGGCGCGAACGCTGCCGGCAGGGAGCAGGCCAGCCCCGTTGCCGAGGCTGGCCCAACTCCTGCTTGCAGTAAATGCGGACCTTGACCTTTAGGCCCAGGTCACCACTGTCCGCAGCAAGAGCCGCCGATGTTTGGCCATTGTGTGCTGCCTTCGGAACGCCTGTCGGGAAGTCGTGCGACGCCGCTCAGTATCCCGTGCCAGCCCGACCTTCGGTCTCGTGCGCGGCGAAGTTGCACTCCACCGCGATGCCGTCCGGATCGAAATAGAACAACTGCGTCATGTTCAGACGCGGCAGCACGCGCTCGTCGAATTTGATGCCGTGCTGCTCGAGGTTCGCCTTCATGTCCTTCAGGCCGGCGCAGGCGAAGGCGATGTGATCCAGCCGTCCGGTCTTCGCCGGATCGGCCGGCGCATCGTCGATCGGTGCGTCGTCGGCGCGATAGCCGATCAGGTGTACCGTCGGCGTGTCGCCGCAGTACAGCCAGTAGCCCGGGAAATTCAACGGCGGCCGGTCGCCGACGTGCAACCCGACCACGTCGGTATAGAAATTCTTCGTTGCCTCCAGGTCGCGCACCCGGATCGTGTAGTGGTTCAGCGATTGTGCGGGCATCCGCTTGTCCTCCGTTCAGAACTGGTTTTCCGGCGGCATGCCGAGCAGAAGCTGGCCGACCGTCTCGTAGTGCATCTGCCGCCCTTGCGATTGCTGGGCGACGGTGTGGATGTCGCGCAGGCGGCGCTCGAACGGGTGGTCCTCGAAGATCGCGATCGATCCGGCCGCGTGGTACAGCGTGTTCACCACTTCGCGGGCCGACTGGATCGCCCAGGTGGAGGCAAGCCGGATCATCGCCCGATCCTCCGCCGTCTGTTCCCCCGACGCCTCGACATGCGCCCAGGCCTGCTCCCAGGTGTTGTGCAGGAAGGCGCGGGCCGAGCGCCAGCGCGCCTCGCACTGCGCCACTTGCGACTGTACCACGTTATTCTCGCGCATCGGCTTGGATGCGCCGCGCGAGGTCTTGGTGGCCGGCAGGTCGAGAAACGCGTCCATGGTGGCGCGCGCGATGCCCAGGCCGACGCCGCCAAACCCGCAGGAATACAGTTGGTTGCTGGTGAAACGATACAGCAGCCCGTCCTCCCGCCGCTCCGCCGCGCTGTCGCGATCCATCGAGTGGTGCTGCGGCACGAACACGTCCTCCACCACGTATTCGTCGCTGCCGGTGCCGCGCAGCCCGACCACGTGCCAGATGTCGTGCATGGTCACGCTGGATTTCGGGAACAGCATGGTGCGCACGTGACCGCCGGTGCCGGCGACCTTCATGTGCGCACCCAGCCAGCTCGCGTGGTGGCTGCCGCTGGCGAAGCGCCACTTGCCGCTGATGCGGAAGCCGCCCTCGACCGGCTGCGCCTCGAACGGTGCGCCGGGCGGGCCCCAGGCCAGGATGCCAGTGGGCGGGCCGAAGATTTCCCTGGCCGCCTCCGCCGACAGATACGCGGCCGACATGGAGCACCCGTTGTTCTGGCAGACGCACCAGGCGGTGGAGGCGTCGGCGGCGGCGATCGCCTCGGTGACCGTGGCGAACGACACCGGCCGCAGCTCCGCACCGCCGATCGAGCGCGGCTGCAGCATGCGGAAGAACCGCCCGTCCATCAGCTTTCCCAGCAGCCAGGGCGGCAGCTCGCGACGTTGCTCGATGTCGTTCGATGCGCCGGCGATCTCCGGCGCCAGGGCGCGGATGCGGGCGATGAAATCGGTGTCTTCGCTGATCTGTGCATCCATCACTTCCGCACTCCTGACACGACCCTGACCGCGGCGGGGGCCGTGGTTTCCGTGTAGCCCTCATCCAGCGCCGCGATGGAGCGCTGCCGCGTTTCGAATCCGAACAGCATGAAGCCGAGGCCGCACAGCACCAGCCAGGCGGCCAGGAAAAGGAACGATGCCGGGATGGCGGCGACCGTCACGTCCGGCTTCACCACGTTGGACGAACCGACGATCAGTGCCAAGCCCAACGGGCCAATGATCTTGCCGATGCCGCCGAACCCGTAAGCCGACCCCATGCCGGTGGTGCGCAGCCGGGTCGGCCACACCTCGGCGATGTAGGGGCCGATGATGGCGAAGCCGCCGTCGTAGAAGAAGTCGCCGAGCACGATGAACAGCCAGAACAGCGAGGTGCCGCCCAGGATGACGTTGTGCAGCAGGCCGGCCGCGGCGACGCACGCCGCGCCGCCGAAGCCGCACAGCATGCCGCCGGCGCGGCGGCCGATCGCCTCCGACAGCACCGAGAAGGAAATGCGGCCCAGGATGCCGGCGGCGGTGATCCAGATGAACAGATGGGCGGCGTAGGCCGGCGTCACGCCGAGCTGCAGCACGAACAACGTCGGTCCCCACAGGATGATGCCGTAGCCGGCGGTCTGCGCGCCGATGCTGGCCATCCAGGACACCGCCAGGCTGCGCGGATACTTGAAGATATCGGTCCATGCTGTGGCCGGCTGCTGCGTTGCCGCGACGGGTTCCGGCAGCGATTCCGGCGGCACCTGCAACGCCCAGGCGAGCGAGCGCCGCGCCTCCTGAGTGCGGCCCTGGCTGAGCAGCCAGTGCGGCGATTCGGGCACCCAGGCGCGGATCACCAGGGTGAACAACGCCGGCGCCAGGCCGACTACGAACAGGCCGCGCCAGCCGATCTCCGGCGCCAGGAAGGCGCCCAGCGCCGCGGCGATCATCACGCCCAGCGGAATGAACACCGTCACGACGCCGCCGATGAAGCCGCGCATGCGGGTGGGCACGAATTCCTGCACCAGCGGCAGATCGACGCAGTACAGCCCGCCCACGCCAAACCCGACGAAGAAGCGGAACACGGAGAGAAAGACCCAGCCGTGTTCCGGCGTGAACGCCAGAATGCCGGTGGCGATGGAGAAGTTGATGATGGTGCCGACGAACACGCGGCGGCGCCCGGTCACGTCGGCGATGCGTCCCCAGATGAACGCGCCCAGGATGGCGCCGACTCCCGACGACAGCAGGATGATCGCCGACTGGCCGAAGGTGAGATGCCAGGGCTTGATGATGAAGGCCAGCACGAATCCGATGAGGAAGTAGTCGAAGAACTCCAGCATGTCGCCGACAATCGCGGCGGCGATGATCTTGATCTGGTTGCCGGTCAGCGACCGGGCGGAATCGAGGCGTTCGAACATCCGGTTTCCTCCGCCGGGGAAAGGTTCTGACGCCTTCCGGCCCGGGTGATGCGTTGTCCTGGTGTTGCCGCGTCGGATGATAATGTGTTCCGCCCGCCAGGGAAGTGCGGCAACCGGCGGCCGCTGCGTGGTGGAACCGCGTCCGAACCGCGAATGCCGCGATCGCCCCCTCACGCTTTCTTCACGTTCCAGAAGATGACGAACCCGTTCAGTACCCCGCTGATGTCGTTGGCGAAGCAGGTCGGCGAGAATGTCTGCCCCAGCGGCACGTACGGCAAATCGATCAGCGCCTGGCGCTGGATCTTCACCGCGATGCTCTTTTGCGCCGCGAGGTCCGGCGCCTGGATCCACTCGGTCCGCAGCGCCTCAATCTTCGGCGCGGTGGGCCAGCCCATCATGCCGTCCTTGCCGTTGCCGCGCAGAAACACGTGGCCGACCGGGTTCGCCTGGTCGAGGCCCGACCAGAAGGTGTAAAAGACGCTCCAGCCGCCCTTGTCGATCGGGTCCATCTTGGCGCGGCGCTCCACCACCGTGCCCCAATCCATCGCCTGGTAGTCCACGTTCAGGCCGATCCGCTTCATCATGTCGGCGCCGACATCGGCCTCGGCCTTGAGGATTGGGAAATTGGTCGGTGCCAGCACCACGACTTTTTCCCCCTTGTAGCCGGCGGCCGCGAGTTCCTTCTTGGCGCCGGCGTAATCGCGCGGTCCGGTGAACACGCTGAGCCCGGCATCGCTTGCCATCGGCGTGCCGGGGCAGAAAATGCCGGACGGCACGTGCCGCATTGATGGATCGGTGCCGGATACGGCGATCATGAAATCGGTCTGGCTGACGCCCTTCAGCAGCGCGCGGCGGATGGCGGGATTGTCGAACGGCGGAATCAATTGGTTCATCCGCATGCAGGCCATCAGCCCGCTGGGATCGGTGATCTTCACCGTCAGTTTGCCGCCGCGCTTCAGCAGCGGCAGCATGTCGATGGTCGGGTTCTCCCACCAGTCCATCTCGCCCGCCTGCATCGCGGCGGCCGAGGTCGAGGGGTCCGGGATCACGTGCCACACCACCCGATCAAAATGCACGATCTTCGGGCCGGAGGTCCATTCCGGTGTGCCGCTGGGGCGCGGCACATAGGCGGCATTGCGCACATACACGACCTGCGAGCCTGTCACATGCTCATCCGGCTTGAAAATGAACGGCCCGCTGCCGATCATCTGGTCCGGCTTGAGCTGGGTGAAGGCATCGATCTTGGCCAGCCGCTCCGGCATCATCGCGCAGAAATTGCTGCCGGGCTTGCCCAGCGCGTCCGGCAGCAGCGCGAACGGCTGCTTCAGGCGGAACTGGATGGTCTTGTCGTCGGGCGCCGACAGCTCGTCGGTGAAGGCCATCAGCGTCTGGCCGAACGCGTCGCGCTTGCCCCAGCGCTGGATGGAGGCGACGCAGTCGCGCGCCAGGACCTTCGCCCCGTCGTGCCATTTCAGCCCGTCGCGCAGCGTGAGCTTCCACAACTTGCCGCCGTCATCGACGGTGTGGCCCTCGACCATCTGCGGCCGGGGGCGATACTGGTTGTCGATGCCGTACAAGGTATCGAAGATCATGAAGCCGTGGTTGCGGGTGACATAGGCGGTGGTCCAGATCGGATCGAGCACGGTCACGTCGGATTGCGGGATGAATTTCAGTACCCGGCTGCCCTGTGCCCGTGCGATGGACGGCAGTGCCAGGCTGGCGGCGGAGGCGGCGAGGAAGCTGCGGCGGCGCATTGGGTTTGTGTCCTTCCGAGGCGGGTGGACCGAGCGTAAACGAATTGCCGGTGTGCCGGGAATAGGCGGACTACAGGTCGATCCATTCGAGGCGGTGGACGGCAAGCAAGCATGATTTTATCACGGAGGCAGGCGGAGGGCCATGGAGACGGCAATCTCCTTCGCTTCCCGCGAGCGGCCGTCGGGCTTCAAGCAAGGCGCAACAAAATCGCTCTCCTCCGTGGTTCTCCGCCTGTCTCCGCGATAAGATGTTGCTTGCTTTGTCGCTGCGGCCGCATCCACGCCCAAAGCTTGCGTTCCGGCTACCCGTCGCGCACGCTGTGCTCAGAATCCCCGGGGAGGTGATGCGTCCCATGGTCAACCTGCACGACATTCGCTACGTGCGCGTCGGCACGGCCGACCTCGACGGGGCGATTCGGTTCGCCACCGACATTGTCGGCCTGCAGCTTGTCGCGCGCGAGGGCAAGGCGGCGTATTTCCGCAGCGACAAGGTTTCCACCCGCGGCGACACTCGCGACCACACGATGGTCTATTTCGAGGGCGATCCGGCCGACCAGGCGATCGGCTTCGACCTGCACGACCCGTCCGCGCTCGACGCGGTCGGCGCCGAACTGGAAAACGCCGGCCACCGCGTGCAGGCCGGCACGCGGGACGAATGCGACCGGCGCCGCGTGAAGGCGTTCATTGCGTCGCACGATCCGTCCGGCAACAGAATCGAATTCGTCGCCAAGCCGTACCACAGCGGCACCCGCTACTTCCCCGGCCGCGACGCCGGCGTGACCGAGTTCAGCCATATCGGCCTTTACACCACCGATGCGCCGCGCGACGAAAAATTCTGGACCCGGCTGTGCAACGCCCGCGTCTCCGACTGGATCGGCGACGCGGCGCTGCTGCGCATTGCCACCGCGCACCATTCGCTGGCGCTGTTCCCGGCGCCGAGCCCCGGCATCCAGCACATCAACCACCAGGTCGAGGACGTGGACGACGTCATGCGCTCCTGGTACTTCCTGCGCGACAAGGGCGTGAAGATATTGCTGGGTCCCGGCCGGCATCCGCTGTCCACCGCGGTGATGCTGTATTTCCGCGGTCCGGACGGCATGATCTTCGAATATTCCTGCGGCGTGAAGCACATCATGCCGGAGGAGGAGGCCACCTACCGGCCGCGCCAGTTCCCCTTCGAGCGCTATGCGGTGTGCATGTGGGGCTCGGTGCCCGACCCGGAGATTGCCGCCTTCCCGCAGGGCGAGGCGGCGGCGAAGGCGACACCCCGGCGGGCGGTGATGTACTGAGAGGCTCGTCGGAAGCCATCCGGCACCGGCGATAAGGGCGATCGCGCCGGCGGGCGCCATGGTACGCACCGATCGTCAGAAGATGCCGGCCGCCGGAGACCAACAGATCGGCACGCGCCGCAACGGCGGCTGCTGTAACGTGGGCGTCGTCCGGATCGGCGGACGCCGGTCCAGCGAATTGCGAGGCTGCGCGACAGGCTGAACGACGTCGTGAGATGCGGTGGTGTCTCTTGCCCACTGCACACTCATGGAAGATCATCTGATGGAAACATGAAGCGGACGAAGGGAACAAAAATCGAAGCGCCCGCGAACATATCCCGAAGGTTCCTGGTGCTGACCGGACTCTTGTCATGTCGTTCATCGCTCTGGGGGCGTTTCGCCTGACATCAGGTCGAGTAAGCAAAGATGCCGAATCAGGCGTGGGGGGCGCTTCCGCCGCATTCGGGCAAGACGGCGTGACCTGGTATCGCCTTGCGATCCTGCCCGTCCTCGTATAACGGCCGCCGCATGCACGCCCTGTTGTTCCGCCTCGCCACCCGGCTCCCGCCGCCGGCGCGCGATTTCGCTACCGAGGCGCGCATCGGCATCCTCGTGCAGTTCCTCATGTTCGGCACGGTCGGCACCTTCGGCTGGGTGCTCGACACCGCGACGGTCTATGGCTTGCGCTACCAGCTCGGCCTGTATGGCGCCGGGCTGGTGTCCTACGTGGTGGCGGCCAGCGGCACCTGGCTGTTCAACCGGCTGTGGACCTTCCGCGGCAGCGGCAGCGGGCCGGCGCACCGGCAATGGGCGCGGTTTCTCGCCGCCAACGCCGCCGGCTTCGTGCTGAACCGCGGCACCTACGCATTGCTCGTCACCTTCGTCGCGCTGTGCGCCGCGCAGCCCGTCTTCGCCACCGGCGCTGGCGCCATCGCCGGCATGTTCGTGAATTTCAGCCTTTCGCGCACGATGGTATTTCGCTGAGTTTTACTGCGATCATCGGCGCACCCGCCGAATCGCAGGACGTTCCGCGAACGCAGGCATGCACTGGCATTTTTCTGAAAGGCCCGGCACTTTGCCGCGCGCGCATTAACCGCCGAGTCACCTCTCGCCGCCAAACCATGACGTTTCCAGTCGCCGCTGTTGGCGACCCGGCGCGAGGAACCCGTCGTGTCCATCATCGACTCGCACGAGACGACGCTCGAGGGTCCGGGGTTGACCTCCGCGACGCTGGCGCGGCAGGCGCATCCCTACGGGACGCCGCTGTACCGCCGCCGCCGGCAGGCCGCGTTGCCGCTGCCGCCCGCCGGTTGGCAGTGCGCCGCCAAGCGCGGCATCGACATCGCCGTCTCGCTGGCGACCCTGGCGCTGGCGCCGCTGCTGCTGCTTGTCGCGCTCGCCGTCAGGCTGGACAGTCCCGGCCCGGTGCTGTTCCGCCAGCGGCGTATCGGCCTGGATGGGCGCCCGTTCACGCTGCTGAAATTCCGCACCATGCACGATCATCCAACCGGCCGCGGCGGGCTGCGGCAGGCCTGCCTGCACGACCCGCGCGTCACGCGGGTGGGCGCCCTGCTGCGGCACACCTCGCTCGACGAACTGCCGCAGCTCTGGAATGTGCTGCGTGGCGAAATGTCACTGGTGGGTCCGCGGCCGCACGCGCCCGGCACCTGCGCCGGCGGCACGCCGTTCGAACAGGTGAGCGAGCGTTATCCACGGCGGCATCGCGTGCGGCCGGGGATGACCGGCCTCGCGCAAGTGCGCGGCTGGCGCGGTCAGACCGACACCGAAGACAAGCTGCTGTGCCGGCTCGACAGCGACCTGGAATACATCGCGACGTGGTCGCTGTGGCTGGACTGCGTCATCATGGCGCGCACCGTGGCGACGGTGTTGCGCATGCGCAACGCATATTGAGGGTGGGGAACGGCATCCGTGTCCGGCACCGTCGAACAACTCGCCGCGGCGGCACGGCTGCCGCATGCCAGGCCAGGTTGGCGGCTCGAGGCGCCCGGCCCGCCGGACCCGCGGGTCGCGGTGCTGATCCCGTGCTGCGACGAGGAAGCGACGATCGCCACGGTGGTGACCGACTTCCATGCCAGCCTGCCGCAGGCGGTGATATATGTTTACGACAACAACTCGCGCGACCGCACGGCATTCGCCGCGCGCGCCGCCGGCGCCGTGGTCCGGACGGCGCCGTTGCAGGGCAAGGGCCACGTCGTGCGCCGCATGTTTGCCGACGTGGAGGCGGACGTGTTCTTCCTGGTTGACGGCGACGGCACCTATGACGCCGCCGCCGCGCCGGCGATGCTGAAGCTGTTGCTCGACCAGCGGCTCGACATGGTGACCGCGGCGCGCGTGACCGCACGGAATGCCGCATATCGGCGCGGCCATCGGCTGGGCAACATGCTGCTGAGCGCCATGGTGCGCGGCGTGTTCGGCGACCGCATCAGCGACGTGCTGTCCGGCTATCGCGCGTTTTCCCGGCGGTTCGTGAAGTCGTTTCCGGCGCTGGCTGGTGGATTCGAGACAGAAACGGAATTCACGGTGCACGCCCTGGAACTGGAAATGCCGGTCGGCGAGATCGCGATCGGCTACCGCGAACGCCCGGCTGGATCGATCTCCAAGCTGCGCACGTGGCCGGACGGGCTGCGCATCCTGCGCACCATCCTGATGCTGGTGAAGGAGGGCCGTCCGCTGCAGTTCTTCGCCGCGACGGGGGCCGTGCTTTTGCTGGCCGCGCTGGGCATTGGCGGGCCCGTGGTAATTCAGTTCGTGCGCACCGGCCTGGTACCACGCCTGCCCAGCGCGCTGCTGGCGACCGGTCTGGTACTGCTGTCCTCGCTCACGCTGGTCTGCGGCATGGTGCTGGATTCCGTCGAGCGTGGCCGCAAGGAAATGAAGCTGCTGGCCTATCTGGCGATTCCCGCGACGCCGCCCCGGGATGGCTGAGCCGGTCGCCGGGGCGGCCGGTCCGCCCGATGGGCCGTACGACGCGGATGTCGTGATCCTGGCGCTGGATCGCGCCGAGGACACCGTGGCGGCGATAAGCTCCGCGCTGGCGCAGACCGGGGTGACGCGGCACGTGTTCGTGCTCGACCAGGGATCGCGTCCGGAGAATCTGGAATTGCTCGCCGGGGCGGTTGCGGGACGCGGCGATGCGACGCTGATCGCGCTCGGCCGCAATTATGGCGTGGCGGGTGGCCGCAATCGCGGCACGGCGCTCGGCCACGGACGGGTGATCGTCGGGCTGGACAACGACGCGGAATTCGCCGCGCCCGGCATGCTGGCGCGGCTGGTCGCGGCGTTGGACGCGGAACCCGATCTCGCTGCGGTCGGCTGCCGCATCGTGACGTTCGCCACCGGCGCCGACGACCGGTCGTCCTGGGGCTATGCGCGGCGCCTGCTGCCGCGCGCGGGGGAAAACTTCGATGCGGCGACGTTCGTCGGCGCCGGCCACGCGATCCGCCGTGCCGCATGGGACGACATCGGCGGCTACGACGAGGCACTGTTCTTCTGCTGGGAGGAGCTGGATTTTTGCGCCCGTGCCCGTGCCAACGGCTGGCGGGTGCGCTATCGCGGCGACATCGTGATCCGCCACAAGGTCAGCGCCGAGCAACGCGTGGCCTGGTCCGGCGCACGCTGGTTCTATTTCGTGCGCAACCGGCTGTATGTCGGGCGCAAGCACGGCGCGAGTTGGACCGGGCTGATGCCGCGGCTTGGGCTCTATCTGGCGCGGGCGTTGCGTGACGGCGCGCTGTCGCAGGCGGTGCGCGGGGCCGCGGCGGCCGTATGCCTGTCCCGCCGCGACAGCGAGAGCGTCCGGATAGATCTGGACCGTCACGCCGAACCCTCGCGCTAGGCTCGATCGGCTGGCGATTTACACCCGGGCTGAGAACCGTTTAGATTTCCCTGCCTGGGAGCGGAAACTTCGTCCCCCTGAAATGTCCGGAGCCTGGGCCATTGCCGGCGCACGCATCCTGACCATCGAACCGGAGGAGGCCGCATGTTCACCGGCAAGGTCATCATCGTCACCGGCGCGGCGGGCAATGTCGGGTCGGCCCTGGCCACGTTGCTCGCATCGCGCGGCGCGCGGATCGCCGCCGTGGACACCGCGCGGGATCGGCTGGAAGCGCTCACCGCAAGCCTGTCCGGCGACGGCCACCTGGCATTGCCGGACTACGACCTGACCGATCCGGCGGCGGCGAACGCGCTGGTCGCCAGGGTGCGGGAGACATGTGGCCGGGTCGAGGGCGTCGGCACCACGGTCGGCGGCTTCGCCATGGCGAAGCTGGCCGATGCGGGGCTCGAACAGTGGGACGCGATGTTCAGCCTGAACGTGAAGACCACGTGGAACATCTATCGCGCCGCGGTGCCGGCGATCCGCGCGGCCGGCGGCGGTGCCCTGGTCGCCATCGGCAGCGCCGCCGGCCTGAAGGGCAGCGGCGAGATGGCCGCGTATGGCGCGACGAAAAGCGCGGTGATGCGGCTGACCGAAAGCCTGGCCGACGAACTGCGCCCCGACCGTATCCGGGTCAACGCGGTGCTGCCGACCACGATCGATACGCCACAGAACCGGGCGGCGATGCCTGGCGCGGATGCGTCGCGCTGGGTCAAGCCTTCGGAAGTCGCGGAAGTGATCGCCTTCCTGTTGTCCGATCGGGCCAGCGGTGTCACCGGCGCCTTGCTGCCCGTCGGCTGAGCAGAACACACACACAGACAACTCGAGGCTCGATCGATGCGACGCATGGCCGCCCTGCTAGCCGTATTCCTGATTGGGTTGCGCGGCATCGCGCCGGCGGACGCCAACGACAAGATCGTCTTCGGCCTGGACTGGAAGGCCGAGGCGGAATACGGCGGCTATTATCAGGCGCTGGCGACCGGCATCTATGCGCGGCACGGGCTGGACGTGACGATCCGGGAAGGCGGACCGCTGATCAACCACATGCAACTGCTGATGGCAGGCCGGCTCGACTTCAACCTGGGGGGCGGTCGCGCCATCGAGTTCGCGCAGCAGCACCTGCCGTTCATGGCGGTCGCGGCGATCTTCCAGAAGGATCTGGCGGTGCTGATCACGCATCCCGGCCAGGGCAACGACAGTTTCGCCGCACTGAAGGGCAAGCCGATCATGATCGGTGCCGATACGCGCAACGGCTGGTGGCGCTTCCTGGCGGCGAAATACGGCTACAGCGACAGCCAGATCCGGCCCTACACCTTCAACCTGGCACCGTTCCTGGTTGACAAGGGGGCGATCCAACAGGGCTATATCAGCAGCGAGCCCTATCTCATCAGGCAGAAGACCGGGATCGCGCCGGTTGTGCTGCCGATATCGGATTCCGGCTATCTCGGCTATGCCAGCATCATCACCACCAGCGACAAGCTGGTGCGGGAGAATCCCGGGCTGGTGCAACGCTTCGTCGATGCGTCGATCGAGGGTTGGTATTCGTATCTCTACGGCGATCCGGCACCGGCGAACCGGCTGATCCGGAAGGCCAATCCCGACATGCCGGCGGACCTGATCGCGTTCGGCCGCAAGACGATGATCCAGCGCGGCACGGTCGATTCCGGCGACGCGCTCAAGCTGGGCATCGGCGCGATGACCGATGCGCGATGGAAGGCGTTCTATGCCTCCATGGTGGCGGTCGGCGTTTACAAGCCGGGGATCGACATCAGCAAGGCCTATACGACGCGGTTCGTGGACAAGCGTGTCGGCATGGACATGAAACATTAGCGGTCGCCCGGAGGGGACCGATGCAGGACAACGCGCCGCCGCCCTGGAAGGGCCTGCGCACCGACCGGATGCCGGTGTTCATCGGCTACGATCGGGCAGAGCAAATGGTGGCTGCGCTGCTGGACGGAGTCATGGCGTGGGAGCCGGATGCGGTGGTCGCCGTCCTGCGCGGCGGCGTGGTGCCGGGCACCATGGCATCCTGCCTGCTGGCACTGCCGCTGTGCATGATCGGCTGGAACCGCCGCATCGGCGCCACCGCGTGGGCCGGCCCGCCGCCGGCGGGAAAACGCATCCTGCTGGTGGATGATTGTTGTGCTACCGGGCAGACCATGCAGGCGGTGCGCGCCGCGTTGCTGGACCAGGGATTGGCGTGCGCGACGCTGACCATCGTGCACGATCCGGAAACCACCCGCTACGTGCCCGATTTCTCCCATCCGATGCGCGAGCTGTTCCGCTTTCCGTGGGAACGCGGCGAGGCGACGCCAGCGGCCCGCGCCCTGCGGGCGACCGGTGCCCCAGCGGATCGTTCGACCGAGGCGCCATTCGTCGGACTGGATCTCGACGGCGTGTTCCTGCCCGATGTGCCGCGCGCGCACTACGACCGCGACCTGGCCGAGGCGCTGCGCCGGCGCCATGCCCTGGAGCCGTTCGCGGTGCGGCCGGCGTTCGCCGCCGAACGCGCGGTGGTCATCACCGGCCGCCCGGAGACCGATCGCCGGCAGACCGAGGCATGGCTGGCGCGATGGGGCTATCCCGGCCTGACCCTGGAATGCCGGCCCGCGGATGTCGGGGACGATGCGGCCTCGGTCGCGTCGTACAAGGCCAGGGCCGCGACGCGCTGGGGTTGCACGCATTTCGTCGAAAGCGATCCGGAGCAGGCGATCCGCATCGCCGCGCTGGCGCCGCATCTGCTGGTGAGCTGGTGGTCGGCCGACGAGACTCGCGCGTGGATGATCGGCAGCGTGGGGCAGGCCATCCGGCAGCGACCGCCCGCGCCGCCATCATGAGCGAAGCGGATGCCGACCTGCGCCGGCATGACGATGGTGGCGCCCGCGACAGGTCAATCACTCGCCGCCCTTCAGTGCGGCAGCCACGCCGGCCGCATAGTCGGGGTGGATCCGTGCGAACAATCCCAGTTGCCGGTCGATGACCCGCGCCGGCACGCCACCCATCGACGCCGCGACGTTGGCGAACAGACGCTGCTTCTGCGCCGCATCGAACAGCAGGAACAATGCGCGCGGCTGGCTGAAATCGTCGTTTCCCGCGCGGTGGTCGTAGCGGTCGGCGTTGCCCGAGATCCGCAACGGCGGTTCGCGATACGCCGGGTCCTGCAGCGGCCCGTTCATCGAGTTCGGCTCGTAATACGCATCCGGATTGTCTGGCGGCGGGGTGAACTTCATCGCCCCGTCCTTGTGGTAGGTGTGCACCGGGCAGCGCGGCGCGTTGACCGGCAGCGCCTCGTAATGCGTTCCCAGGCGGTAGCGGTGTGCATCGGCGTAGGCGAACACCCGCGCCTGCAACATCTTGTCCGGCGAGAAACCGATTCCGCGGACGATATTGGACGGCGAGAACGCCGCTTGCTCAATTTCCGCGAAGTAGTTCTCGGGGTTGCGATTCAGTTCCATGACGCCGGCCTCGATCAGCGGATAGTCGGCGTGCGGCCACACCTTGGTGAGGTCGAACGGGTTGTATGGCGTCTTGTCCGCGTCGGCCTCCGGCATTGCCTGGATGCACAGCCGCCAGCGCGGGAACTCGCCGCGCTCCAGCGCGCCGAACAGATCCTCCTGGGTCGATTCGCGCGTGCGTGCCACCACCTGCGCGGCTTCCGCGTTGGTCCAGTGGTTGTGGCCTTGCAGCGTCCGGAAGTGGAATTTTATCCAGAATCGCTCGTTCGCGGCATTGATCATGCTGTAGGTGTGCGAGCCGTAGCCGTTGACGTGGCGCACGTCGCGCGGCAGGCCGCGGTCGGAGAACAGGATCGTGACCTGGTGCAGGCTTTCCGGGCTCAGCGACCAGAAATCCCACATCGCGGTCGGCGAGCGCAGGTTGGTTTTCGGATGGCGCTTCTGGGTGTGGATGAAATCCGGGAATTTCAGCGGGTCGCGCACGAAGAACACCGGCGTGTTGTTGCCGACCAGGTCCCAGTTGCCGTCCTCGGTGTAGAATTTCACCGCGAAGCCGCGCACGTCGCGCTCGGCGTCCGCCGCGCCGAGTTCGCCCGCCACGGTGGAGAAGCGGGCGAGCAGGGGAGTCTGCTGGCCGACGGAGGCGAAAAGCCTTGCCCGCGTGTAACGGGTGATGTCGTGGGTGACGGTCAGGGTGCCGTGGGCGCCCCAGCCCTTGGCATGCACGACGCGCTCGGGGATGCGCTCGCGGTTCTGGTGCGCCAGCTTTTCGAGGAGTTGGTAGTCCTGCAACAGGACCGGGCCACGGGGGCCGGCAGTCAGCGAGTTCTGGTTGTCGGCGACCGGCGCGCCGGCCGTTGTCGTCAGCGTCTGCGTTGCCATGGGGGTCTCGCTTTGCGCGTTTCATAGTTGAAATGGGGGCATAGCGGGCCAAAGGAAGACCGGTCCAGCCGGTAATTTCGGTCATCGTCATCGGATTTGACGATCATTACCTGGCGGCACCGCACTGTGCATCGGGCGGTGTTCAAATCACATGGGGATCGTGGTCGCGACCGGTCCGCCAGCCACACCCAAGCATCCGCGAACGCGGCGCGGTCAAGGACGGCATTGCCGGGGGCTTGGCACTCGACAACGGTATCGCGCCGCCGGGTGGGGGTCGGCCGCCAAGCCTGCCCACCGGGATCCTCTGTCGTTGACGCCTCTCCCGAAGCCGTCCAGCGTAGCCCCAACCAACAGTCGCCACGGAGGAAACGCCCATGCCGTTGCCAGCGGACACCGACGCCACCACGCCGAGGCACTTGCGCGACAAATACGCCATCGTCGGCGTGGGCGAGACCACCTATACCCGCGGCTCCGGCCGCACCACGCGGGCGCTCGGCACCTGGGCGATCCGCAACGCCATGCAGGATGCGGGTCTGCGGGCCGCCGACATCGACGGCATGCTGTCCTATTCCGGCAACGATTCCACGTTCGCCCCGTTCCTCGCCGGAGACCTCGGCATCCGGCTGAACTTCTACATGGACGTGCATGGCGGCGGTTCTTCCACCGAGGCGCTGATCGGCATCGCCATCGGCGTGATCGAAGCCGGCATGTGCAAGTGCGTGGCGATCTTCCGCTCGATGAACGGTTATTCCCAAGTGCGCATCGGTGGCACCGGCGCGCGTTCGGCAGCGCCGGTCAACGGCGACCAACTGCACAGCCGCGCCTACGGCTGGCAGAGCGCCGGCCAGATGTTCGCCCCCACCTTCATGCGCCACATGTACGACTACGGGACCAGGCCGGAACAGTTGGCGATGGTGAAGGTGGTGCATTCCGAACATGCGTCGAACAATCCGAAGGCTTACTACAAGAAGCGCTATACGGTCGATGACGTGCTCAGCAGCCGCATCATCTGCAAGCCGCTGCACCTGCTGGATTGCTGCGTAGAGACCGACAACGCCACCTGCATCATCGTGACGCGCGCCGAACGCGCGCGCGACCTGCGCCACACATCGCCGTTGATCCGCAGCGTGGTCGGCCGGTGCAGCAAGCCGCGCACCGACATGCACTATCAGCACGGTCCGATTTCCCGGGTTGCCGGCTACTACGCCAAGGACATCCTGTGGCCCAACGCGGGCCTCGGTCCGGAGGACGTGGACGCCACCGGCGCGTACGACGCGTTCACCTTCACCGCGATGATCCAGCTTGAGGAATACGGCTTCTGCAAGAAGGGCGAGGGCGGCGAGTATGTCTCCAGCGGCATCACACGGTTGGGCGGCAAGCGGCCGAACAACACCTCGGGCGGGCACCTGTGCGAGGCCTACACGCACGGCATGAACATGGTGATCGAGAATGTGCGGCAGTTGCGCCACGACGTGGACGATTCATGCCCGATCGGGCCGGACGGCAAGCGGCAGCACACATTCGACTATCGCGAGGGCGGCTGCCGCCAGGTGAAGGACATCGAAGTGACCTGCAATCTCGGCTGGGCCAATCCGATGACCGGATCGGCCATGGTCATGCGGCGCGGTTGAGGGGGCACGAACATGGCACTCAAGGGCGACTATCTCGGGATGGCACTGACGGTCGATGACCTCGACATCGAGAACCTCGAGTATTTCAGGCATTGCGCGGCGCATGATTTTCATCTCCAGCAGTGCGACGACTGCAAGAAGCTGCGCTATCCGCCGACCACGGCGTGCCCGTGGTGCACCTGCCTGACCTCGACCTGGACGCGCGTCGAGGGCAAGGGCGAGGTGCACTCCTACGAGGAGGTGCACCATGCCATCCAGCCGGCGTTCAAGGCGCACACGCCGTATCTGGTGCTGCTGGTCGATCTCGACACGCAGAAGGGCCAGCCGACGCCGGACGAGGCGCTGCGCGTGGTCGGCAACCTGACGACGCCGGACGGCGAGCTGGCGCCACCCGGGTTGGTCAAGCAGATCGGGATCGGTTCGCGTCTGCGCATGGTGTTCACCGATGTGGCGGAGGGCCTGTCGCTGCCGCAATGGACGCTGGACGAGACGGCGAAGCAGCCGGACAAGCCATGGCGTTATCCGCAGGAATAGTTCTCCCCCCTGCCCTTGAGGGAGTGGGAGAACTTCTTGCTTCATTCCGCTTATCCTGCCGCCTGTCAGGGTTGACCCGGCCAACGGTCGCGGCACCCTGCTGCACAGATCACCCGGCCGAGCATGGCCGTGACGTGGGGGCGTTGGTATGACACCTGAAGATATCCTCAAGAAATCGCCGCGCGTGCTGACGGCGGCGCAGCGCGAGCACTACTTTGCCACCGGGTTCCTCGCCGCCGAGGGGTTGATTCCGAACGCGTGGCTGCGGCGGCTGCACGCGCTGTCGGCCGAATTCATCGAGCAAAGCCGCGCACACACCGCATCGAACGAGACGTTCGACCTGGGGCCGCAGCATGGTCCGGACCGGCCGCATGTCAGGCGGCTGCGCGCGCTGGTGGACCGCCACGCGGATTTCTGGCGCTTCGCCAGCGAATCGGTGCTGGCGGACATCGCCGCCGACCTGGTCGGCCCCGACGTGAAATTCCATAGCAGCAAGCTGAATTACAAATGGCCCGGGTCGGGCGAAATCGTCAAGTGGCACCAGGATATTCCGGCGTGGCCGCACACCAACTACAGCCCGGTGACGCTGGGGGTGTATCTCGGCGACGTGCCGGCCGCGCAGGGGCCGCTGACCTGCGTGCGGGGCAGCCACGCCGGGCCGATCTTCGTGCATCGCGACGACCAGGGCGCCTGGACCGGCTCGATCCGCGATGCCGACATGGCGGGTGTGGACATGGCGCTGGCGGAGGATCTCACCGGTGCGGACGGCACCGTCATCGCCATCAACTGCCGCACCGTGCATGCGTCGCGCGGCAATGCCACCAACCGCGTCCGACCGGTGGCGTTGTTCGTCTATAGCTCGGCGGATGCGTTTCCCTGGATGCCGGCGCCAACCCCGACCAGGCGGACCGGCGCGATCGTCCGCGGTGAACCGGCCCGCGTCGCGCATCTCGACCCGACGCCCTGCCCCGTGCCGCCGGACTGGAGCGAGATTGGCTATGGTTCGATCTTCACCTCACAGCACGCCGAGATGTGATCGGCCGGCCTGTCGAATCAGTGCAGCCTGATGCGCATCGTCAACACACGCCGCTCGCCCGGCGGGATCAGCATCAGGCCCGGCTTGTCGCGGAACTCGCCGGCGAAATCGGCCGGGCTGGCGGTGCCGTGCCATGGCTCGATGCACAGGAAGTCCGCGCAGGCGTTGTCCCCGGTCATGCGCGACCAAACGCCGAGCTGCTGGAAACCCTCCCAGCTTACCTCGATGACCTCCGCGCCGGGCGCGGTGTAGCGCACCGAGCGGCTGGCGAGGTGATCCAGGATCACCGCGTCGGCGGCAAACAACGAGGGTGCCAGCGCCAGGGTCTGCCCGTGGATCGGTGAGGGTTCGGCTTCCGGCCGCAGCAAGCCGCCTTGCAGCCGCCGCACCGGCGCCGGCTCCGGCCGGTCGAATTCCAGGACATGCGCGGTCTTCGCGGTGCCATCGGCGAGCGGCCAGACGAATCCGGGATGGGCACCCACCGACGCCGGCAGCACCTCCCGCCCGGTATTCACAACCGTGAAGCTCTGCTCCAGCGCGTCGTCGTCCAACGCGAAGGCCACCTCGAAGCGAAAGGCGAACGGATAGACCGCCCTGGTCTCGGCGTCGTCGTGCAGCACCAGGCGGCAGGAGGTGGCGGTCCGGTTCAGCCAGGCGAACCGCCGGTCGCGCGCGAAGCCGTGCTGCGTCAGGCGATACGATCTGCCATGATGCACCAGCGTGTCGTCCTTCAGCCGTCCGACGATGGGGAACAACACCGGGGCATGGCGAGGCCAGATCGGATGGGCCTGCCACAGGAGTTCGGTCCCCTCGGCGTCGCGCAAGGAGCAGAGCTCGGCGCCGTCCGATTTCGCGGCGGCCGAGAGGTAGTTGTTCGAGAGGATGTGACGATCCATCATCGGCGGGCAGATTAGCGCGCTACCTCGCCTGCCGCGTCAACCTGGAGGGGACCGAGCGGCGCCGCCGCGCGACCATCGGTCAGCCGGCTATCCCAAGCTCCGCCCGCACCGCCGCCTGTAGCTCCGTCATGCGGAACGGCTTGCGCAGGAAGCGGCGATGCACCTGTTGGGCGACGAAATAGCCGGAGATGAAAATGACCTTGAGGCGCGGGTTTTGCCTGGTGGCAAGATCGGCCAACTCGATGCCGGACATCTCCGGCATGCGTATGTCGGTGATGAGCAATTGCACATCCGCATCGCCGCGCAGGCGGGCAAGCGCCTGCGCGCCGCCTTCGGCCTGCAGCACGCGATAGCCGAACTCCTCCAGGAATTCCGCGACGACCGCCCGTACTTCCGGCTCGTCATCCACGATGAGGATGGTGGCGGACGGCGTTGATCCGGGCCAGGCAAGCGAAGTCGCGGTCTCGTGCATGCGGAACATGCTCGCTGCGCGGGAGAAGGAGAGGGTCGCCGGCAAACCGCACCCGCACGGCCCGCCTCGCCACGGGACATTGGCCGTCCGCGAAATGGATGCATAGCATCGCAGCGACCGGCCGGGTCGCGTATTCAGGTCGCGTGGCGCGGCGATTCGGTCACAAAATTGCGAACCATGCGCGAGGAACCGTCTCACAAACGTCATCTCTGCCGTAAAGCGAGACTCCGGCATCGATCCTTGCATCTTGTTGGCAAATCCGCGCCTCGCGCCGCCGTCTCGCCAAGCCGCCGGCCGGGGTTTATCGTGCGGGCACTGCCCGTATTGCCCGTGCAACGCCGCCAAGGAGGCGAAATGACTCAAGGACCGCTTGCCCGCTTCAAGGTGATCGACCTGACTCGCGTGCGCGCCGGGCCGACGGCGGTGCGCCAGCTCGCCGACTGGGGTGCCGACGTGATCAAGATTGAGGCGCCGGAGGGCGATGCCGGTCTTGGCGGCGAGCGGCATGGGCCCGACTTCCAGAATTTGCACCGCAACAAGCGCAGCCTGACGCTGAACCTGAAGGCGCCGGAGGGGCTGGAGATCCTGCGCCGCCTGGTGGAGCGCTCCGACGTGCTGGTGGAGAACTACCGGCCGGACGTGAAATTCCGCCTCGGCGCCGATTACGAAACACTGCGTAAGGTTAACAAGCGGCTGGTCTATGCTTCTATTTCCGGGTTCGGCCAGGATGGGCCGTATCGTGACCGGCCCGGCTTCGACCAGATTGCCCAGGGCATGGGCGGGCTGATGTCGATCACCGGGCTGCCGGGCCAAGGTCCGGTGCGGGTGGGAATCCCGGTCGCCGACCTTACCGCCGGCATCTTCGCCGCCATGGGCATCCTGATCGCCCTGCTCGAGCGCGAGGTGTCCGGCGAGGGCCAGTGGGTGCAGTCGTCGTTGCTGGGCGCGCAGATCGCCATGCTGGATTTCCAGGCGGCACGCTGGACGATCGGCCACGAGGTGCCGGGGCAGGCCGGCAACAACCACCCGACCAGCATCCCCACCGGCGTGTTCGCCACCGCCGACGGGCACATCAACATCGCCGCGGCGGGCGACGACATCTATCGCCGCTGCTGCAAGGCGCTGGACGCGCCGCAGCTTGCGTCGGACCCGGATTTCGCCACCGGGGCGGCGCGATCGAGGAACCGCGACCGGCTGAACGAGGCGATCGAGGCGATCACCCGCTCGGGGACCTCCGCCGCGTGGATCGAGCGGCTGAATGCCGCCGGCGTGCCGTGCGGGCCGATCTACAAGATGAACGAGGTGTTCGCCGATCCGCAGGTGAAGCACCTTGGGATCGCGCGGTCGGTGCCGCACAAGGTGCTAGGTGCGGTGGAGGTGATCGGCCAGGCGGTGGAACTCAGCCGCACGCCGTGGAGCGTGCGGAGCGCGACGCCGGAGGCGGGCGAGCATACCGACGCGGTGCTGGCGGAGCTGGGCTTCGGCGCGGCGGAGATCGAGGCGCTGCGGACGAAGCGGGTGGTGTAGCGGCGGGCCCTTCGGGGGAGCGCCGCGGGCCCGGCGACAACGCGGGCTGGGGATTCGCGGGCAGGGAAGGGGACGCGCGCGGCAATCGGGTGCTCCGCTGGGCGTGGGGCGGCAGCTTGATCGGCTCTGTCAGCATCGCGCGGTGCACACGGTGCAAGGGGTCTTGGCCCTGGTGTGTGGCGGGCAGGGCAGGTGCGTCCTGGTGCATGGGGTCTTGCCTTGCATCGGGAACAGCCGCCAGCGCGGCATGCCGGCTGCCGCAAGGAAGAAAATGGCTCTTATAGCGTTTATTGTTGGTAGGGTCCCATTCCGATGGCCCCGAGGATCATAGCGGTCGCCGTGGCGTTCTGTCCCAACGCCTCCAGGGTC